>ENA-OPCT01000479-OPCT01000479.1-human-gut-metagenome-genome-assembly--contig:-NODE-479-length-21424-cov-8.712200_pt1 | contig 21424 bp, 20 predicted proteins | sample MGYA00241572_ERZ501495 | MGnify/ENA primary metagenome ERZ501495 (study PRJEB25962, sample SAMEA2042580) | human gut metagenome | biome: human gut; feature: human-associated habitat; material: faeces... | reverse complement strand
GGCGTTAAGTTAAATTTAATGATCTAGTAGCAACATTTTTCATAAACTTAGCGATTTCTTTTACGTATAATGTTTTTGTTGAAGGAGGAACGCAACAATGAATAAAGAAGGCGTAAAAATCGTTACTATTGGTGGAGGCAGCAGCTATACACCAGAATTAATGGAAGGTTTCATCAAGAGATATGATGAATTACCAATCAGAGAAATCTGGCTATGTGATATCGAAGATGGTAAAGAAAAACTTGAAATCGTAGGAGAAATGGCACAGAGAATGTGGGATGCATCTCCTTATGATGTAAAAGTACATCTTACATTAGATCGTAGAGAAGCATTACCAGGAGCTGACTTCGTTACTACACAGTTCAGAGTAGGTTTATTAAATGCACGTATCAAGGATGAAAGAATTCCATTTTCTTATGGAATGTTAGGCCAGGAAACAAATGGTGCGGGAGGTATGTTTAAGGCATTACGTACTATTCCAGTTATCTTAAGTATCGTAGAAGATATGAAGGAATTATGTCCTGATGCATGGTTAATCAACTTCACTAACCCAAGTGGAATGGTTACTGAATCAGTTATGAAATATGGTAAGTGGGATAAGGTTATTGGTTTATGTAACGTACCAGTAGGTGCTATGATGGATGAACCAAAAACAATCGGAAAAACATTGGATCAGTTAACTTACAAGTTTGCAGGTTTAAACCATTTCCATTGGCATAAAGTATATGATGAAAATGGTCATGAAGTGACTAAAGACATTATCAATGCAATGTATGAAGGTAAAGATATGGGTATTCCAGCTAATATTCATGATATCCCATTCTTTAAAGAACAGTTATTACGTATGAATATGATTCCTTGTGGATATCATAGATATTACTATCGTGAAGAAGAAATGTTAGCACACGGTTTAAAGGAATACAATGATCCAAATGTTGGAACAAGAGGTCAGCAGGTACAGAAGACTGAACATGAATTATTTGAATTATATAAGGATCCTAACTTAGATCATAAGCCAGAACAGCTTGCAAAACGTGGTGGTGCACATTACAGTGATGCAGCTTGTGAAACAATTGCATCTATTTATGGAAATAAGTTAAGTCATATCGTTGTAACTACTAAGAATAATGGTGCAGTACCTGATCTTCCAGTTGATTGTGCAGTAGAAGTATCTTCTTATATTGGAAGTACTGGTGCACGTCCAATCGCTTTTGGTCCATTAGAACCAGCAGAAAGAGGATGGGTACAGTGCATGAAGAACATGGAATTATGTGTTGAAGAAGCTGCTGTAACAGGTGATTATGGAACTCTATTACAGGCTTTCATAATCAACCCACAGATTGTAGCTGGTACTAAAGCTAAACGTATTATGGATGAATTATTAATCGCCCATAAGAAATACCTTCCTCAGTTTGCAGATACTATTGCAAGACTTGAAGAAGAAGGCGTAACTATCAAAGATGATGTTGCAAGAGAATTAACTGAAAAAGGATTATAATATGCATGACAGGCTCTTATGAGCCTGTTTTCTTATGTTATAATGGATTTTAGGAGGATGTAGAAATGATTAGAGAAATAGTAAAGGATAATTTCTTCTTATCTCAGGTGGCAGAAAAAGCGACGAAAGAAGATTTATATATAGGAACTGATTTAAAGGATACGCTTCAAGCACATCTTCATGAATGTGTTGGTATGGCAGGAAATATGATTGGCTATAATAAAGCAGTCATTATCTTTTTAGAAGATGAAAAGATGCATGTGATGTATAATCCTGAAATCATTAAAACAAGTGGTAACTGTCATGAATGTGAAGAGGGATGTTTATCTCATGTAGGACAAAAGTCAGTTAAACGTTATGAAACAATCAAGGTGTCTTACTTTGATGAATCATTTAAGAAGAAGATTAAAACCTTTACAGGTTTTACAGCACAGATCATTCAGCATGAATGTGATCATCTAAAAGGTATACTTATCTAGATGATTTCTCTATACAGAATAGAAAACAGGTGGAGATTATGCATAATGGCATATTTATCCACCTGTTTTTATTTTATACGTCTAATGCTTTCTTAAGCGCTTCGATACTAGAATATCTCGGAGTAGAAGGATCATTCATTATTTTTCTGCCTTCTTCAATGGCAGCAGCTGTAGTATCATTAGGTATTTCAAGTTCATGGAATATTTCTTCTTTTTGATCTGTGTAGATATTTAAATTTGTAGTTGCCATGTAGAACACCTCCATTTAAGTATATCAAATATAAGAAGCTCTATCTATGCAAAAAGGCATCCCTGAGGATACCTTTAATTATGAATTGTGAGAGCACGTGTTGCGTTCATGACTGCAAGAATCATAACACCTACATCTGCAAATATTGCAAGCCACATATTCGCAATACCAAGTGCACCTAATACTAAACAGATGAACTTAACAGCTAACGCAAAGACGATATTCTGTTTTACAATTTTTAATGTCTTAGTAGAAATCTTCATTGCAAGGGAAATCTTTAATGGATCATCATCCATCAAAACAACATCTGCTGCTTCAATGGCAGCATCACTACCAAGACCACCCATTGCAATACCAATATCAGCACGAGAGAGTACTGGTGCATCATTGATACCATCACCAATAAAGGCAAGTTTTTCTTTTTCTGATTTCTTAGCTAACAACTTTTCTACTTCTTCTACCTTATCTGCAGGAAGAAGTTCACTATGTACTGTATCAATACCAATTGTATTGGCTACAAGATCTGCAGTAGAAGCACTATCACCTGTTAACATAACAGTTTCCTTAGCCCCTAATGATTTCAAACCACTAATAGCTTCTTTAGCATGATCCTTGATAATATCAGAAATCACAATACAACCTGCATATTTGTCATCAACTGCTACATATACAAGTGTACCAGCTTTTGTATAAGCACTATAATCAATGCCTTTTAACTTCATTAATTTCGCATTACCTGCAAGAATATGATGACTATTATAGTCTGCTTCTACACCATGTCCTGCAATTTCTTGAATATGATCTACAAGTGTATTATCAATCTTCTGATTATAAGCTTTCTTTAAGCTGACACTGATAGGATGTGTTGAAGCACTTTCTGCATAAGCAGCATATTCAAGCAAGTTGTCTTTATCAAAACCTTCTGCAGGTACAACATCAGCCACTTCAAATACACCCTTAGTCAATGTACCTGTCTTATCAAATACGAAGTACTTAACATCAGATAATGTTTCTAGGTAGTTAGAACCTTTTACAAGAATACCGTTCTTGCTGGCACATCCAATACCACCAAAGAAACTTAATGGAATAGAAATAACAAGAGCACAAGGACAGCTGATTACTAAGAATGTGAGGGCTCTAAAGATCCAGTCACCAACATGGGCAGGCTGTTTCATAATTGTTAAGACAATAGGGGGAATAACAGCCAAAGCGAGCGCACTATAACATACAACCGGTGTGTAATACTTTGCAAACTTCGTAATAAAGTTTTCTGTCTTAGATTTCTTCATACTTGAGTTTTCTACAAGATCAAGAATCTTAGAAACTGTTGATTCACCAAATTCTTTTGTTGTTTTAACAGTGATACGTGCTGTCATATTAATAGAACCACTATAGATTTCATCACCACAATGGGCATTACGAGGCACACTTTCACCTGTTAAGGCACTTGTATTGAGTGTCGTATCACCCTCTACAATAATTCCATCAATAGGCACCTTTTCACCAGGATTAACAATGATTTCACTACCAATCTCTACATCATCTGGATCTACTTCTTCAATCTCTCCATCCACCATGATATTGGCATAATCAGGACGAATATCCATTAAAGCGGCAATATTCTTACGACTCTTACCAACCGCAATACTTTGGAATAGTTCACCAATCTGATAGAAAACCATAACAGCAGAACCTTCAAGATATTCACCAAGACACATAGCCCCGATAGTAGCCACTGCCATTAAGAAGTTTTCATCAAATACCTGACCATGACTGATATTTTTTATAGATTTTCTTAAAATATCATGTCCAATCACAAAGTAGGGGATTAAATAGAGGATAAACTCAACATAGCCTGGTACAGGGACAATTGTCTTAAATACAGTAATCACAATCAATAAGACAATCGCAATAATAATTCTATTTAAAACATTTTTTTGCTTCTTTGTCATTTCAATCACTCCTTATTAAAGGAAGATTTCGCAATCATCCTCAACAATTTTACAATTTTCTCTTGCTTTTTCCATAACTGCCTGAGGATCTACACCGTCCTCAAACTCAACCTTTAACTTTAAAGTCATAAAACTTAAAGCGGCATCCTTAACACCTTCAGTATTCTTTACTGCTTCTTCCATCTTATTTGCACAATTTGCGCAATCTACATCTACCTTATAAGTCTTTTTCATATTATTTTCTCCTTTACTCTTCGATATGATTCATTCCAATAGATAAAATACTTCTTACATGATCATCATCTAATGAATAGAAGATAACCTTTCCTTCTCTTCTAAACTTTACTAGTTTTGCATCCTTTAATACTTTAAGCTGATGACTAATGGCTGGTTGAGAAAGCTGTAATATAGTAGCTAAATCACCTACACATAGTTCACCTTCAAATAAAGCATAGAGAATCTTGATTCTTGTAGAATCACCAAATGTCTTAAATAAATCTGCTAAATCATAAAGATATTCATCATCAGGCTGATTCTCTAAAACCTTTGAAACAACATCTTCATTCGCATTTAAGAATTCATTTCTCTTTTCCATGGCTCCTCCTCATATAAACATTTTTACATATTTAATTATATGAATATGTTTATATGTTGTCAATAGAAAAGCCGAAGAAACAAATGTTTCTTCGACTTGGCTGTATGTATTATTCAGTTATTTCTTCAAAATCTGAAGCAGGATGTTTACATAGAGGACAAATAAAGTTTTCAGGAAGTTCTTCTCCGCTATATTCATAACCACAGATCTTACAGCGCCATTTACGCACAGGAGCTTCTTCTTTTATATGATGTTCTTTATTCATATCTTCTACAATTACATCAGCAAGAGCTTCAATTTTTTCATAATCTGCATTTTTCATACGTGATTTAATAGTGAGCTCTTCACCGATATAATCCCAAGATAATGGTTCAAGAATAGCTTTCATAGTCTTCTTAGCACTTGGTGCCCATGTACCATTTTCAATTAAAACACATGTACGATTCTGTAAAAGATGTTCCTTGATTTCTGTCAATAAGTTCTGCATAGGTGTGAATAAACCTGCATTATAAGATGCGCTTGCGAATACTAAATGAGAATATTTAAAACTTTCAGATAAGATATAAGATGGATCAGTCTTAGATACATCATATACTTTAATGTTGTGAATACCTTTTTCACTTAACTTACTTGCAAGAATCTCAGCTGCATTGGCAGTACCGCCATAAATAGAACCATAAGCAATCATAACACCCTTGACTTCTGGTTTATAAGCAGCCCAAGAAGCAGTATGTTCTACCATTAAGTTAATATCTTCATCCCAGATAGGCCCATGCAGTGGACAAAGCATTGAAATATCGAGAGTAGATGCTTTCTTTAAGGCATTAGTCACCTGTACACCATATTTACCAACAATATTTGTATAATAACGTCTTGCTTCATTCCAAAATGATTCATCTAGATCCATTTCACTTGTAAATAGATTGCCATGAAGTGCACTAAAAGTACCAAATGCATCCGCACTAAATAAGATACCTGTTGTAGAATCATAAGTCATCATGACTTCAGGCCAATGAACCATTGGCGTAGTAACGAAGCTTAATACATGATGTCCAGTTTCTAAAGTATCGCCATCTTTGACAACTATAGCATAGCTATCTACATCAAAATCAAAGAACTGTTTCATCATACGGAATGTCATAGTATTACCCACAATCTTTACATCAGGATAACGTACTACAATATCACAAAGTGTTGCACAATGATCAGGCTCCATATGATTGACTACTACATAATCAAGTGTTCTACCATCTAGTACATGTTCTAAATTTTCTAAGAACTGATGAGCAATCGCTGCATCTGCAGTATCTAATAAGACAGTCTTATCATCTACTAATAAATAAGAATTATAACTTACACCATCAGGAATAGGATAAACATTTTCAAATAGTTCTAAACGTCTATCATTGCCTCCTACATAATAAAAATCATCACTTATTTGTCTTACATTAAACATTCCTTTTCCTCCTACTTAAAGTGGCTCAAAATCAGATGCCGGATGTTTACAGATAGGACAGATTAAATCCTCAGGTAATTCATCACCTTCATAGACCCATCCGCAAATCTTACATACCCATCCTTTTTTCTTCTTTTCTGGTTTTGGTTTCACATTCTTGAAATAATAGTCATATGTCATAGAATCATGCTCATTTAAGATAACAGCATCGTCAAGTTCTACAATAAACATCGTATGTGTTAACTCATCCAATGTTTCTATAACATGACCTTTCATATATGCATTCGCATATTGTGTTAAGTAAGGTAATGAGTCTTTCAAATCATACATATCAAAACCATCAAACTTATTAACCTCTTTACCACTCTGGAAACCAAATCGTTTAAAGATATCAAAAGGGCATGTAATATCAAGTACAGATAAAGTCATATTCTTTGACTTCATCAATACATCATGAGTGTAATTCGCCTTATTCACAGTCACTGCAATACGATAAGGATTACTTGTGAGCTGTACGGCTGTATTAATAATACAGCCATTAGACTTATTACCATCATTTACACCTAATACATACAAACCATAACTGAGTTTAAATAATGCATTCTTTTCCATGGTCATACCTCCTCTTGTTTATTATAAACGTTTACACAAAAGAAAAAAACTCAGATGCGTTAGCCACGGGCTAATAAGGCAGTATTTAAGGAATTATGGTGTAATCCCGATAAAGGGGTTACACCTTTTTCTTTATTTAAGCGGATTTCTCCGCATTTTTCTGTTTTACTCTTTCCATTGTATCAATAAGCTGTTGCTCTGTAGGAATGTCAAATAATCCGACTGCCGTAAAGTAAATATCCACTTTAACATTGCTGTGAGAATGTTTCTTTTCGTTGTTGTGGATTTCTATACGCTCAATAAGCTTGTTTACAACGGTTGGAGTAAGCTGTTTCATCTCTGTAAATTCCATAAGCCCTTGATAAAGCATCTTCATATCGACAGTCTGTTTTTGAAGTTCAATAAGAGATTTTTCATTTTCCTCAACCTCCGATATAAGTCGCTTTTGCTCAGCTTCGTATTCATTTGCCATACGGGAATAACGCTCATCGGATAATTTACCGAGAATATTATCCTCATAAATTCTTGAGAATAACTTGTCCAAATCGGATATTCTTTGCTTTGCACTTTCGGTTTTAACTCGCAAAGATTTCTCTCGACATACAGATTCTGCACCTTTCTTTTCGGAGATAAGATAAAGGAATGCACTGTTGTAACAACGGACAAAATCCGCAAGTTCTGATATGGCTTCTTTAACGATTGTTTCAAGTACAACATCTCGGATAAAATGGATTGTGCAAGTACCACGACCGTCTTTATAGGAAGAACACCTCCAAAACTCCTGATTTTTCTTTAAGCTTTTAGAAGCACAAAAGTGAAGTTTAAAACCGCAATCGGCGCAATATACTAAACCTGAGAACAAACTTTTTCTGCCCGTTGCAGTATTTCGTCTTTTGTTTTTCCTGAGTTCTTGTACTCTCAACCAAGTGTTTTCACTGATGATTGCCTCCTGCGTATTCGGAATAACCTGATAATCCTCAACAGGTCGTTCAACCGTCTTGTGAACTTTGTAGCTGACTGTTGTACTTTTGCCGTTTACGGTACAGCCGGTATATTGTCTGTTTTCAAGAATATGAACAATAGAATTTTCTCTCCAATGATAAATATTAACAGGCATTGGATTACTTGTTTTCTTACCTACGGAATTGAAATATGCTGTCGGTGTAAGCACTTTTTCGGCTTCAAGTTGCCTTGCAATTTGCGATGGACCTTTACCCGAAATGCAAAGACTAAATATCTTTCTTACAATTTCAGCCGCAGGCTCATCTATATACCATTGCTCCTTGTTACCTTCAACTTTCTTGTAACCGTAAGGCACTGTCGAAGAAATTCTCATACCCTTTGACGCTTTCATCTCATTAACGGCACGGATTTTCTTGGAAGTCTGAGCCGCATACCACTCGTTAAAAATGTTATGAAACGGCATCATTTCCGTTCCCATACCTTTCGTGGTATCAACATTTTCTTGTATGGCTATGAAGTTGACGCCTAAAGTCGGATAAACAATTTCTGTGTAGTGACCGCAAAGCAAATGTTCTCTGCCAAAACGGGATAAGTCTTTTACAATTACGGTTGATACCTTACCTGCTTCAATAAGGCTTTCCATTTCCTGAAAACCGGGACGGTTAAATGTTGTTCCGCTGATACCGTCATCGACAAAGAATTGCGGATGTAAATATCCGTTTTTCTTTGCATAGGTCATCAGAATTTCTTTTTGATTTGATATTGAATTACTCTCACCCTCTAAATTGTCGTCTTGAGATAAACGGCAATACAGAGCGGTGATTTTTACTTCTTGCCCTTGTATATTTTTATTTGTTGCCATAAACTATTTGCTCCCTTCTGTGACAACAGGGCATTGCAATGTAATTGTATTTTACATTTGCAATGCCGCAGTGTCGATTGTGCAAACTTATGCTATTTTCAATTCTGTAAGTAAATATTCAAATTGTTGAAGTACATTTTCTCTGCCATTAGGATTAAAATGTGTGTTTACTTCGTAAGTTGTATTACCTATTTTCATAAAGAACGGTTCATCGTTCTTTTCAAAATACGGTGCATATATTGAAGTGTTTTTATCTGTCATCGCTCATCCCTCCTGTTTCTTTCTCTTTGCCTTTGCCATTTTTCAAGAAGTGAAATAATTGTCTTTTGCATATCGGATTTGGTGTAGCTTTTCGGAAAATATTTGCGTATATCCTCCTCCATAAATCGAACCTGTTCTTTTTGATTGGGCTTTTCTTCACACAAAACGGCAAACACAACATCGGTTGAGTATCTTCCTTGCTGGCTGAATTTTCTTAATCGCTGTGCCTGCGATAATGACGGCGTAGCGTCGGTAAATTCGATTTGGTCAAGCAATGTTCTTTGCTCATACTCCGATAGATATGAAATCTCAACCGCAGGAGTAAAGGCTATCCTTTCTTCGTCAACGAGTCTAAGTAATTCGGGTATCAAGTATGTCAGGCGGATATATCGCTGAACATTTCTGCCGCTTTCTGTGTCGGATATGTTATCTCTTGACTTGTGGACAACTTGTCCATAAGTTTTGCCCTGATGTTTTAAGGCTTCTAATTTCATTTTGTAGGCAAAGGATTTTTCACTTGGTAAGATATGCTCACGGTGTATGTTTGAATCCACCATTTGCACAATCGCCTCATCTTTTGTCAGTTCTTTTATTATCACGGGTATGCTTGTTACACCTAATGCTTTGCAAGCTTCAGCTCGTCTGTGTCCGCTGATAATTTCGTATTTACCAGCCGGAAAAGGACGGGCAATTATCGGTTCAAGCAATCCGTTTTCTTTTATGCTCTCTGTTAATTCTTGTTGCTCAATTCCGCTTCTTTCCTTAAACGGATGATTTTCAAAGGGAACAAGCGAGTCTATATCTATTATCTGTATCATTTGGCTATCTCCTATATATTTTCTTCTTCGGCAAGTAATGTCTTACTCTATAAGTCTTAATACCTTCTGTTATTCGGAAATCAAGAAAGCTGAAAATCAGAATTGTTTTAGATAGATAATGCTTGGCTTTCCCTGACCTTGTCTTTTACGAAGAATCAAATCCGCAGTTTCAAGTTCAGAAAACAACTTACATATTTTTTCGTGACCGAAATGCAGTTTTTCCTGAGCGGATTTTATTGTGAAATATTGATATACTCTGCCTTGTTTATCTATCCAGCCGTTTTTGACGGACAGATACATTCGGTCAAGTAAAAGTCCGTACAGCATTTTGGCGTCTGTTGAAACTGATTTGTACTTTTCTTCAAATAACGCTTTAGGTACTTTGTAGAATGCAAAGTTTTTGGCATCCGATGTTTTGAAATATCTGTTCACTGTGTTACCTCCGTTTCTGTATTGATTTGGTGCCGAAATCGGCAATTCTTTCGCTTATATGAGCTTGAAATTCTTTGTAAGTGTTATTTATCATCTTTTGTAATCACGCTCCTTTTTGCCTTGAATTTGCGGCAGTAAACAATAATGACACGATAACTTTGTTTGCAATCGCTATGACATTTTCTGCAAAGCTTGTTGTATGTTCTTCTACCTGTATTGGGGGCTATGAAAAATTTCCATTCTTGTTTTGCTTTCTTTGATAATCTCGGCATTATAAAAACTCCTTTCACTCATTTGGACAAAGGGTGCCAAAATGCACACCCAAATCGGATAATTAAAAAGAAAAATACTTTTCAGCGCATAAACCATCAGGGGGTTCCTTGAACTCTTATAAAATTTATTTCTTCACTTATTAGGAATTTCTTTGTGTTTTGCCCCCCTTGTTTTGTAAAAATAAAGACCCGTCTGTAAAAAAGTACAGATGGGTAGAAATCCATATTATTTTCTGCTATAATAATGCTATATCATTGACATAGAATTATTAGGAGATGAAACATGAGTTATTCAGACGAAATAAAGAAAATTCGTAAAAAATGTTTTCTGTCTCAAGAAGCTTTTGGGAGAGAAATTGGAGTTTCCTTTTCATCAATAAACCGTTGGGAAGGTGGCAAAAGCAAACCGAATATGGCTGCTATGAAAAAGCTTAAAGATTTTTGTGATATTCATGGTATTGACTTTACCGCTTTGAAAGAACAATGGAACAATTTGGGAAAGGACAACTAAAATTATGGCAAAGAAAAAGACAGAGGATACAATCAATCTCGATTCAATTCTTTTTAAATGTAGAGATATCTTACGTGCAGCACGTAATTCGGGTTCATTTTTTGAAAAACGTGATATGATGCTGACACTGGTATTTTTAAGATTTATCGGAGAAAAATATGAGGATGGTATCGAAAAATTACGCCAAATCTTAATTGAACAAGGGCTTGATCCGGATGATGAAAACATTCGTGCGGCGTTCTTTGACGATGCCACCTTTGCGGATGGCACCTACAATCTGCCACCGGAGGCAAGATGGTCTACCATCATCAATACGCCTGCACCCAAGCTGAATGTAGCACTGGACAATGCACTTCACAGCATTGCGGCAGGCTCTAAACAGCTGAAAGGATGCTTTGTGGAGGGCACCTTTACCACACGCAACCTTGCCGCAAACGACATCAAAAAGCTGATCGATGAAGTCAACAAGATCAGCCACAAGCAGTTTGGCGAGGAAAAAGACCTGATCGGTCGCGTATACGAATACTTTCTGAAAGAATTCGCGGTCAATGCCACCAAGGAGGAGGGCGAGTTCTATACGCCGCATGATGCCGTTCAGCTTATCGCAACGATGATTGAGCCGTATGACGGCACGCTTTATGACCCGTGCTGCGGTTCCGGCGGTATGTTTATCCAGAGTGCGGCACTCGTAAAATCCAAACAGGGTGATATTAACCGTATCAATGTGTATGGACAGGAAAAAGAGCCTGCGACCTATCGCCTTGCCAAAATGAACCTTGCCCTGCGCGGCATCAGCCATAACCTTGGCGAAACCAGTGATTCCAGCTTTCTGAACGATCTGCACAAGGGATTGTACTTCGATTACATTATGGCAAATCCGCCGTTCAACCTCAAAAGCTGGTATGACAGTACCTTGGAGCATGACCCTCGCTGGGCGGATTACCAGACGCCGCCGGAGAGCAACGGCAACTATGCGTGGATTCTACATATCCTCTCGCACCTCAAAAAGCAGTCCGGCATGGCTGGTTTCCTGCTTGCCAACGGCGCACTGAACGACAGCGACACACTGGAGATTCGCAAAAAGCTGATCCAGAATGATAAGGTGGAAGCAATCATCGTTCTGCCGCGAGAACTGTTCATCACCACGGACATCAGTGTTACCCTCTGGATTTTGAACCAGAACAAAAAGGGCGGCAGCTACCACGGCAGAAACCTGCGTAACCGGGAACACGAGATTTTGTTTATGGACCTGCGTACCTGGACGGAGAACCCAGTTAAGGGCGAGAACAAGAAAAAGGTTCTGCTGGACAGCACCCAAATCGGAAAAGCCGCCGACATCTACCACACCTGGCAGAGCGAAGGAACGGACGGCAGCCGCTATGAGGTGCCGGAGCTGTACCGCAGTGTGGGCATTAATGAGATTGAGCAGAACAACTGGGCGCTGACACCAAGCAAGTACATCGAATTCATCGACCACGATCTGGAAATTGACTATGAAAAGGAAATGACCCGTATCCAGGCGGAAATGCAGGAGGTCATGAAGCAGGAAAAGAAATCCCAGCAGATGCTGGAAGATGCATTCAGGGGGATTGGTTATGGGATTGAGTAAATACAAGTTTGGTGAGTTACTCGAACTCACCAATGAAAATAATTCAGATGGAAAATATGGTGAAAACGATGCAATAGGTGTCAATGTCGATAAGATTATTTTGCCTATGCGAGGAAAAATATCAGAAAAAGACTTTTCTAAATTTCATCTGGTCCCTCCCGGACATTTTGCGTATAATCCGAGGGGAAGCAGAAAATTAGGAATCGGATTTAACGATACGGATAGAACTTTTATCATAACATTCAATGATAATGTGTTTAGAATAAAACCCAGTGCCAAAAATATACTCCTCGATACATACTTATTTATGTATTTGAGTCGTAAAGAGTGGGATAGATATGCCGAATTTATTTCGTGGGGTAGTTCCACAGAGGTATTTGATTGGACATATTTTTGCGATGAAGAAATCTCGCTCCCGCCCATCGACATCCAGCGGAAATATGTGGCTGTCTACAACGCCATGCTTGCCAACCAGCAAAGCTATGAGCGCGGGTTGGAGGATTTGAAACTGACTTGTGATGCGTATATTGAGGAGTTGCGAAGAAATATCCCTTCTGTTGCAATCGGAAAGTACCTCATACCATCAGACGAACGAAATACACTCAATCTTTCTGCCGATTCTGTGCGAGGCTTATCCGTATCCAAAGATATGATTGAAACAAAAGCAAATATGAACGGTGTGAGTGTATCCAATTATAAGATTGTTCCACCGCGCTATATTGCGTATGTTTCTGATACCTCTCGCAGAGGTGATAAAATGTCGCTCGGATTTAATAGAACAAAGGAAACCTTTCTTGTATCTTCAATTTCGACGGTTTTTAAGACGGATACAAGATACCTGTTGCCCGAATTTTTGATGCTCTACATTTGCCGTGATGAATTTGACCGCTACGCTCGTTTTCATTCCTGGGGCAGTGCCAGAGAAACCTTTGACTGGGACGAGATGTGCGATGTGCGGATTCCGATTCCCGCGATTGAAATTCAACAGGATATTGTAAATATTTATGAAGCCTATCTGACCCGCAAAGAAATCAACGAAAAACTGAAAACCCAGATCAAAGACCTGTGTCCGATACTGATCAAAGGCTCTATCGAAGAAGCACAGGGCTGAAAGGAGGCGTGGGCGCATGGCAAAGCTGAAAAACTATAACGGTCGCTACTGCGAGTCGGAATATGAGAGTGCTTTCATTGCTTTTCTGGAATCGGTCGGCTGGCACTATCTCGCCGGAAATCAGATTCCGCGCAGTTACAGCGAAGTCCTGATTGCCGAGGATTTCAAAGCCTTTATCGCAAAGACCAGTCCCGGTTTGCTGCCGGAGGAAACTGAGCAGCTTTACGACACCGTTCGTCTTGCCGGTGCCGAGAGTGACTTTGCCACCTTGCACAAGGTGTATAAGTGGATGGTGGACGGCGTTCAGTTCACACCGCAGAACGGTCTGCCCGTCATGGTACCGCTGATTGATTTTGAAACGCCGGAAAACAATATTTTCTGTGTGGTCAATCAGTTTACCGTGGAATACATAAACAACGGTCAGCGTGAAACCCGCCGACCAGATGTGCTGTTGTTCGTCAACGGTATGCCGCTGTGCGTCATAGAACTGAAGAACCCTGCCGATGCAAACGCCACCATTTATGATGCCTGGGAGCAGATCACGATCCGCTACTGGCGCGATATTCCGCAGCTATTGCACTATTGCCCACTGGCGTGTATTTCGGACGGTGTGAAAACCAGACTGGGAACCGTGCGTACTCCGTATGAGCATTTCTATGCATGGCGGCGTGTGAACGATGGGGACAAGCTGTCCACCATGCCTTTTGAGGAAACCGAAACCATGGTGCGCGGTGTCTATGCGCCGGAACGCTTTCTGGAAATCTTCCGCGACTATATCTATTTTCAGGATGAGATTTTCGACTGCGATGAACGAGAAATCGTCTGCCGTTACCCTCAGTTCTTTGCAGCAAGACTGCTCAAACAGAGTATCGTAAAATCTGTCGTGGAGCAGACAGGAAAAGGCGGCACCTACTTCGGCGCAACCGGGTGCGGCAAGACCTATACGATGGCGTTCCTTGCCCGACAGCTTTCGCTCCGCTGCGGTGACATTCCGCAGATCGGTTCGCCCACCATCGTCATGATCGTTGACCGTGAGGAACTGCAGGAGCAGGGTATCAAGCTGTTTGCCAAGAGCAAGGAGTTCCTGAATCTCGGTGATGTTTCTGTGGTAAAGGATAGAAAGCATCTGCGGCAGGAACTCGGTGCCAGAGAAAGCGGCGGATTCTATATCTGCACCATCCAGAAATTCTGTGACCGCAAGGAAGATAAGATCGGTCTTATCAATGACCGCCACAATATTATCTGCTTCTCGGATGAGGCACACAGAACCCAGCTGGAGCATTCTCGAAAAATCCAGTTCAGTAAAGATACTGATGAGAATATGAAAGCTATGGTTTCCAAGCCGTATGCCAAAGTGCTGAAAGAGGCATTCCCTCATGCCACCTTTGTCGGTTTTACGGGTACTCCGATTGCGGAAACCTACCAGACCTTTGGCGATGAGATCGACCGCTATACCATGGATCAAGCCGTTGCCGATGGGCTGACGGTATCCATCAAGTATCATCCGAGAATCGCAAAGGTTCTGCTGGATACGAAAAAGGTCAAGGAGATCGAACGCTACTACAAAACCTGTGCGGACGATGGTGCAACCGAGGAGGATATTGAAGCAAGTAAAAAGGCGATGAGTTCTATGGAGATCATTCTCGGAGAGCCGTCCCGCCTGGAACGCCTTGCCGTGGATATTCACGACCACTATACAGCCGCCTGCGAAAAAGAGCCGGACAGGATTCAGAAAGCAATGGTGGTATGCTCCAACAGACAAATCGCCTATGACCTGCTGCTGAAATTCCAGGAGAAATACCCGGAATGGTTTGTCGAAAAGAAGGTGCCGGACGGCACGGCTGCCACTAAGGAAGAACTGGATACCATGAAGCCAATGCCGTTCATGGCTATGGTAGCCAGTGTCGGCAGCAATGATAAGTCGGAGATGTATAACTACCTTGGCGGCGTGAAAAACGATAAACGCTCCAAAGAGTTGGATGCCGCATTTAAGCAGGAAAAATCCAACTTCCGTATCGTTATTGTAGTTGATATGTGGATCACCGGGTTTGATGTACCGTGTCTTACTTATCTGTATAACGATAAACCGCTGAAAAAGCATTTGCTGATTCAGACTATCAGCCGTGTAAACCGAGTCTATCCCGGTAAGGAATACGGTATGGTCATCGACTATATCGGTATCCGTGACAATATGCGTGAGGCCATGAAAATCTACGGCGGCGATACTTCGGTTGCTCCTACCTCAGACGATGTGGAACAGGCCACGGAAGTGTTCAGAGAAGAACTGGAAGTCCTCAAGACCATGTTTACCGGGTATGACCTCAAGCCGTTCCTAAACCCTGAGAGCGACCCCGTAGAGCGATATCGTTTGCTTGCCAAAGCTGCGGAGTATGTGTTTGCCTCTACAGAGGAACTGAACTCCGAGGGTAAAGGCGGCACGCAAAAGGTTTCTTTCAAAACTTATTTCTTGAAAACGGTCAAGCGGATGCGGCTCAGTTATGATATTTGTCAGCCCTCCGGGGAACTATCGGAGAGCGGATCTGCGTTGGCACAGTGCTTCATGGCGATTGCAGGTTTTGTCCGCAAGATGAGCGGAACCACAGAACTGGATACCGACAGCATGAATCGCACCGTGTCCAAAATGGTCGAGGAGGCATTGCGTTATAACCAGGTTGAGAGCGTTCTTGATGCCGGAGAGGAAGAGGACATTTTCAGCCCGGAATATTTTGAAAAGCTGTCCGATGTGAAAATGCCTGCCACCAAGCTAGAGCTACTTATAAAAATGATTCGCAGGCAGATTAAAGAATACAGTAAGATTAACAAGATTGCTGCAAAGACTTATCAGGAAATGCTTGAAGAAACGATTGCTATATATCATGAAAGACGAAAACATATTAGTGCAGAAGAAGCTGGAGCTACACAAGAACAGGCATCTGAAGATATTATTAAAAATGCCACGGAACAAGCATTACAGATACTCCGTCAAATGAACGAAAGCCGTGAAAGTTTCCGTAAAATTGGTTTAACCTTTGAGGAAAAAGCATTTTACGATATTTTAGTATACTTACGAGACCAGTATAATTTTGAATATGGCGAGGATAAAGACATTGGTGGTATGATTGTAAATGATAGATGTAAAAGTCTTGCCAAAAAAGTGAAAGAGATAATTGATACAAAATCTTCTTTTTCTGATTGGCTTAACAACCAAAATGTACGCAATCAGCTCAAACTTGATATTAAAATTTGTCTTGTAAAGAACGGCTATCCACCTCAATATAGTCCAGAGGTTTTTACAAAAGTTATGGAACAAGTAGAGAATTTTGAAGAAAATTCCGATATGCCTTTGGCTACTACTTATACATTTCCACAATCTCGTACTGTATCTATGGTAGCGGAAGATATCATTCCATATGGAAATAAATCGGAGAATTGATGAGGAACGGAAATGAAAGCAAAAAAATGGCTAACTATTATTACATTGGTTATTACAGCCTTGTCATTAGTTCTTGCCTTTATCATTGGCAAGAATAGTAATTGTATAACTTATGACATATCTATGGCGATTTTCGGCGGAGCTGCTCTTGGCTTTATAATGTCATTAACAGAATATTATGTTGAAAGACGAAAAGCAATGGAAGAATTTTGGCTTCAGGCAACCAAGGTATTAAATGAATTAAAAAAGATAAAATATCTTGATGTGGATGCACCTATAAATTTAATTGTTGATGCAATACATGAAGACGATTCAAATGCATTGAAGAAAAAATTTCATCTTTTGAGTGATGATGAAAAAATATCAGTTAATGCAAAGGAAAATTTGATTTCTTGGTATAAAGAAAACATTCCCATTCCTTTTGATGAAAATACTGATGATAACAAGGAATTAACTCATCTATATGATTCGAATATGGCTGGTTACAAAGAAGTTTTCCTTCAATGCATGGACAGTTATCGAGAGGCATCAATGGTTGAATTGGGAAATCTTGACAACGCATACGGGAACTTGGATTTTATTATAGCTAACAAATGTATTCGACAAAAAGCATATGAGCAAATATATGATAAGTTGAGGAAAATTGTTTATCAGTTTCGAAACGAAGTATACCATTTTAATCTATTAAAAGATGGAAATGGCAATTTTCCAGTATGTATTTTAAAAGTATCTGAACTTAATCAGAAATACTTTTTGTCAAGAGAGGAAAATCTCCAAGGGTACACTAATGTTTCAATATTTCAAAACGTTTTTGATGATATTGATGCTTCATTAGAAAAATTTAGATGCAAAATATATAGAATCGAATATGTTGAACCAAAAGCAATACCTGTTTCTGGTAAAACATTTTTCAATAACAACGAAGAGTAGAATTCGTATTTTGAAATTTGGTAATGGAGTGTGCGTAACCGCTAAGCAAAAATTATTATCCGGGTATTAGGGTGTCCCTAATGAGCATTTTACCGTTTGGATAACCAAATGGTCTGCTCGCTAAGATTATACAATCTAATCTCACAAATAAAATTAAGGCACAACCTACGGAAATTTTCTCCGTAAGTTATGCCTTTTTCTCATCTATAAATCACTTGTTCATTAACGATTTCTGTTGCTCGGTTGCGAATGTTATTCATCTTTTGTACCCAAAACATCATATTTTCGGCTTTGAGTTTTTCTGTAACTTGCTCCTGTTCGGCGAGTGATTTTACTGTCTGTTCAAATAAATTTTTTGCTCTTTCTTCAACATCGGCAAGGTAATTGTCGAGCTTGCTTGATGTAAGAAGATTGTAATAAAGCACCCGATGGTTTGATTTCAAATATCGTTTGTGTCTTATTCCCCACACACCAATTTGCTTTTCAATTCCATCGGATAATGTAAGATTTGGCAAAAGATAATTACCTTGTTGTGAGTAACTACCGCCGTTATTTTCAAAAATTGTTTTCATATCGAAGCCTCCTTGTATTTGATAATTTAATTATACTGAATACAAAATGAAAAGACCAATGTGCGGATTTCAGATATAGAAAAAGGCTCTGACCTTTTACAGTCAAAGCCTCATCTGCCATTGCAATGCCTTAGTTTTATTAAGTTTTATCATACTGCCTTATCAAACCTCAGCATTTATAGATGAGGATTCATTACCTGTACCATTATTTGTACCATTATCAAAAATATTTGTATTTGTTCTGTAAATATGGTATATTTACTATAACAAGTGAGGTATTCGTTATGAAAAAAATTCGGATATATCAAATGCCAAAAAGATAGCCGGAATGCTTTGCAGGAGCAGTCATTTACCGGTGATTACTCTGCTGGGAGAAAAAATCAGGGAAGCAGCATCGGTCTATCCGGACAGAGATTTTGGCAGAAAACAGAATAAATATCTGCATGAACTGATGGAAAAAGCGGAACGAAGAAAAGAAGAATTGGAAGCAGAGAATGTTCAGACTCTGATCTACAGAGAAGAACCTTTCATTTATGACTGTGATTCCATATCGTTTCAGGTATATCTTATGATTGTGAGAAAAGGTGTATGGAAGCAGAAAATAATGGTTGAGAAAATATAATTCTTTGGATAAAGCCCTTATAATTTATGTGAAGTATATTGTAGTTGTTTTTGTGCAAAATAGTCCGAACAGGAATAAAGAAGGGATAATAATAATGGATAAATTATTAGACTTAACAAGAGACTTTGATGTAGCGAAAGCTACTTTTGAAGCATATCTGGATGAATATGACAGAGCGGATGATAAGATTCATCTGAAGATCGTACATACTTATGGAGTGGTTGATGCAGCAGAGGACATTGCCCGCCGTATGGGGCTGGGTGAGGAAGATGTACAGCTGGCGAAGGTAATCGGACTGCTCCATGATATTGGAAGATTTGAACAGATTAAACGATTTGACAGCTTTGAACCGGGAACCATGGAGCATGCAGCATATGGTGCACAGCTTCTGTTCGGACCGGAGAAAATGATCCGCAGATTTGTGAAGGATGACAGGTTTGACAGTCTGATCTGCACTGCGATTGAGAAGCACAGTGATTTCAAACTGGAAGGAATTACGGACGAGAGAACCCTGCTTCATGCAAAGTTAATCCGAGATGCAGACAAGCTGGATAATTGCAGGGTAAAGCTGGAAGAGTCAATGGAAACACTTCTGGGAGTGGATGAGAAGGGAGTAGGCGAAGGAGTAATCGCACCAAAGGTGTGGGAATCCTGTATGGCAAAGGAATCTGTATTATCTTCAGACCGGGTTTCGAAAGTGGATTACTGGATTTCCTATATTGCCCAGTATTATGACATCAATTTCCCGGAAACCTATGAGATCATGCGTGAACATGATTATGTGAAAAGGATCATGGACAGGGTTCCTTATGCATTATCGGAAACACAGGAAAAGATAGATATTCTGGCAGCAGAGATGGAGAAATATATGGATGAGAGAATTCGAAATAGAAAATAATCAGGAGAAATTCACCTGCGGAGAATTCGAATATCAGGTCATAAGAAGTGCCAGAAAAACCATGATTCTGGAGGTTCGCAGGGATGGAAACGTAATCGTTCGCGCACCTCTCCGTACAGGTCTGCCGAGGATCAAAAGATTTGTAAACCAGAAGCAGGAGTGGGTTCTGGGATGTCTGGAACGGACAAAAGAATACCGGGAACAGAAGCCATTGAGTGCAGATCTGAGCGAGGCAAAACGAAATGTCTATATACGAAAAGCAAAAGAAACGATTACCAAAAGAACTTCATATTTTGCCAGACTCATGGGCGTTTCTTACCGCAATATCACCATCAGAGAACAGAAAACAAGATGGGGAAGCTGCAGCAGTGAGAAGAATCTGAACTTCAACTGGAAATTGATACTTGCACCACCGGAAGTACTGAATTATGTAGTAATACATGAACTCTGCCATCTGAAAGAAATGAACCATTCGAAGGCATTCTGGGATGAAGTTGAGAAAGTAATGCCAGAGTATGAGACGTATAAATTGTGGCTGAAAGAAAATGGATGGAGGCTATAAATGCAATAGAGTATTCCGAAAGAAAAACCACGCATTGCCGTAAAAAGAAAATTGTGATATGATAAAGAAAATATGACGTGGAGTAGGGATATGAATATTGCAATTAAAATAAAAGAATTAAGAGAAAGTGTCGGGATGACTCGTAAAGAGTTTGCAGAATATACGGGAATTCCAATTCGAACATTGGAAGATTGGGAAGCTGAAAGAAGAATTCCACCGGCATATGTTCCCAGATTATTAGCATATAAACTGAAATATGAAAAGATATTACAAAAAAATAGCCTGCAGAATAAAGATGTCAATTTTATAGAGGATGTTGATGGTTTAAAAATAGTGTTGATTAATGATATTAGATTTAAGTCAAGAAGAAAAATTGATTGGAATCAAATAGAAAATATATTAAAAGAACACATAGGAAAATACTATGAAATACTTGAAACATCTGAGGTTGTTTATATTGGAACAGATTTTCCGGATGAATTCAGCCATTCGATTGATACTAAAAATATTAAGGGAGCAAATGAAAAAGCAAAGGCGAATGCGATATTTGCAATAGATAAACTGATAAAGATAGCAAATAATAAAAGGGAATATCCGGACTTCAAAAATAAACATGGTAATAAGGCTAAACATGGGTGGTATCGATATGATACACATTTTGGAATACCAGTGTATGATAAAAATGGGATGTTGGAAAGGTATAACGTTTTTGGAGCCAGAATACTG
>ENA-OPCT01000477-OPCT01000477.1-human-gut-metagenome-genome-assembly--contig:-NODE-477-length-21470-cov-6.021574_pt1 | contig 21470 bp, 16 predicted proteins | sample MGYA00241572_ERZ501495 | MGnify/ENA primary metagenome ERZ501495 (study PRJEB25962, sample SAMEA2042580) | human gut metagenome | biome: human gut; feature: human-associated habitat; material: faeces... | reverse complement strand
TGCTGAAGCTGGCCAAGGGCTTCTACGGCTGCAAGAGCAAGCACTTTAAGATGGCCAAGCAGCAGGTCATGAAGAGCGGTAACTACGCTCTGGCTGGCCGCCGCATGAAGAAGCGGCAGTTCCGCAACCTGTGGATCTGCCGCATCAACAACGCAGTTCGTCCTCTGGGCATGAACTACTCCACCTTCATGGCTGGTCTGAAGAAGGCTGGCATCGAGCTGAACCGTAAGATGCTGTCTGAGATGGCTATTAACGATCCCAAGAGCTTTGCAGCTCTGGTCGAGACCGTCAAGAACGCCTGATTAGGAACTTGAATCGTGACGCCCGCGCGTATACGCGGGCGTCCGTTTTGTATCCGGGGTTCTTACGGCAGGGGAACATGTTTTTCAGGGCAGCGCCCTGCCGCAGGAACGCTTTGTGGCAGACGCTGCCCTTTTTGCATTTTTTGAACAAGACGGCAGACTACTTTTTGAACGATAGTACAGCGAAAGGTTGAATACACACGATGGACGAAAAAATCACCAGCCGGGAAAACGCAAAGATCAAATACGCCTGCCGCCTTTCTTCCAGCGCGGCATTCCGCCGCAGCGAGGGCCGCTTTCTGGCCGAGGGCCGCAAGCTCTGCCCGGAGCTTGCCCGCGGTGCGCAGCTGGAGACCTTATTTTATACGGAGAGCGCTATGGCAAAGTGCCCGGAGCTTGCTGGTCTGCCCGGTGAACACTACCTTGTGGAAGACCATGTGGCCGATAAGCTGGCCGATGTGGGCACCCATCAGGGGGTGTTCGGCGTGTTCCGCACCCCGGTGCACACACTGGACGAAGTGAAGGCCGGCGGGCGGTATCTGGCACTGGAACGGGTGCAGGACCCCGGCAATGTGGGCACCCTGCTGCGCTCTGCTGCGGCCTTTGGCTTTGACGGTGTGATCCTGAGCGACGGCTGTGCCAGTGTGTATGCCCCCAAGACCCTGCGCGCTTCCATGGGTGCGGCAGTACGCATCCCGGTGATCGAAGCCGGTGCCATGCCCGATGCCATCACCCAGCTGCGCGCAAAGGGTATCACCTGCCTTGCTGCCGCGCTGTACAAGTCCCAGCCGCTGAGCGCGGCGCAGGCAAGCTGCCCCGGCGGCTTCTGCGTCGTCATCGGCAGCGAGGGTCAGGGCCTGACCGATGAGACCATTGCTGCCTGCAGCAGCACGGTGCGCATCCCCATGACCGACCGGGTGGAAAGCCTGAACGCCGGCATTGCGGGCAGCATCCTGCTGTGGCATTTCCGGGAGGAAAGCCTATGAGCGGCCTTGCAGGGCAGACCAGCCTTTTCCCGCCGGAGCCTGCCCCGGATCCGCTGCTGTGCTGGTTGTGGCTGGCCCATGTGCTTGGCCCGGCCAGCGTTCATGCGGGCCGTGTGCTGGATGCCTTTGGCGGTGCACAGGAAGCATGGGAAGCCCGCGATACGGCAGAATTTCGTCTTGCAGCAGGAGAGACAGCAGCTCTGCGGGCGCAGCAGCTGGCCCCGGAACAGTACCACCCGCTGGTGATGCGGTGCGATGATCTGGGTGTGCGAATCCTGCCGTTTGACGACCCTGACTATCCGCTGGCGTTTTCCCGCATCCCGGATATGCCGCTGGTGCTCTACTGCACCGGCGATCCGCTCTGGCTCAACGAGCCGGGCGCGGTGGGCATCGTGGGCAGCCGCAAGCCTACCGAATACGGTTTGAACGCAGCGGCGGACATTGGCGGGGAACTGGCCCAAAGCGGCGCTTTGATCGTCAGCGGCCTTGCGGACGGGCTGGACAGCGCCGGGCACCGCGCTGCTGTCAAAAACAACTGCCCTACCATTGCTGTGATGGGCGTGCCCATCGACCGCACCTATCCTGCGGCCAATGTGGTGCTGCGGCACAAGATCGAGCAGAAGGGCTGCGTGATCAGTGAGTACCCGCCCCGCAGTGAGGGCGTTGGCCCAAATGGATTTTTGCAGCGCAACCGGCTCATTGCGGCGCTCAGCTCTGCATTGCTGGTGGTGGAAGCGCAGGAAAAAAGCGGCACCATGTCCACCGTGTCTCACGCCGAACGCTATGGCAAGCCGGTGTTCGCGGTGCCGGGCAGCATCTACTCGCCCAATTCCGCAGGCACAAACGGCCTTTTGCGGGACGGCAGAGCGCGTGCCGTGTGTTCTGCTGCGGACCTGCTTGGCCCGCTGGGCCTGCGCCGGCAGAGCGCAGCGGCGGTGACGGCAAAGCAGCCGGAGCCTCTGAGCGAGAACGAGCGGAAGGTGCTTTCCTGCATCGGGCCGCAGCCCCTTGGCATTGAGGAGCTTTGCGTGCGCAGCGGCCTGCCCACAGCGGTGCTGCTGGGCACCCTGATGAAGCTGGAGCTTTCCGGCCGGGTGCTGTGCATGCCGGGCAAGCGGTATGTGATAAAATAGTATAATTTCTGCTGGCGCAGCACACAACAGCTGTGGTATGATATAAAAATAGAGAATCCCGTACTGTGCAGTTGCACGGTGCGTTCCTGATAGAGAAGAAAGAAAATTTGAAATGGGAGTAAACTCGAATGGCGAAACTGGTTATCGTGGAGTCGCCTGCTAAGGCGAAAACCATTGGCAAGTATCTGGGCGATGATTACGAGGTCACCGCAAGCATGGGCCATATCCGTGACCTGCCCGCTTCCCAGCTGGGCATCGATGTGGAGCACGGCTATGCCCCACAGTACATCAGCATCAAAGGCAAGGAAAAGCTCATCAAGGAATTGAAGAGCAAGGCCAAACACGCAGACGGCGTGCTGCTGGCAACCGACCCGGACCGTGAGGGCGAAGCCATCAGCTGGCATCTGGCAAACATTCTGGGGCTGGACCCCCACGAGCCGAACCGCGTGACCTTTGACGAGATCACCAAAAAGGGCGTGAAGGAGGGTATGGCCCATCCCCGCGCCATCGACGAAGATCTGTTCAACGCACAGCAGGCCCGCCGTGTGCTGGACCGTCTGGTGGGCTACAAGCTCAGCCCGTTCCTCTGGCGCAAGGTGCGCCGGGGCCTTTCCGCAGGCCGCGTGCAGAGCGTGGCCGTGCGCCTGATCGATGACCGCGAAAAGGAGATCGAGAGCTTCAAGCCCGACGAATACTGGAACGTGGATGCCACCCTCGGCGCAGGCCACAAGAGTTTTACCGCCCGGCTGGCCACCGATGCCAACGGCAAAAAGCTGCTGCCCAAAAGCGAAGCCGAGGCCCGCGCCATTGAAAAGGGTCTGGAAGGGGCCGAGTACGTGGTGGCAGAGCTGAAAAAGGGCAAGCGGGCAAAGCAGCCCACTCCGGCTTTTATCACCAGTACCCTGCAGCAGGAGGCATCCCGCCGCTTGGGCTTTACGGCCACCCGTACCATGCGCGCTGCCCAGACCCTGTACGAAGGCGTGGACATTGCGGGCCACGGCACCATGGGTCTGATCACCTACATGCGTACCGACAGCCTGCGCATCTCGGATGAAGCCGTTGCCGCCGCAAAGGAATATATCGCAGGGGCCTACGGTGAAGCCTATATCTGCCCCTACAAGCGCACATGGAAGACCAAGAGCGCCACTGCCGCACAGGATGCCCACGAGGCCATCCGTCCCTCGGTGCCGTCCCTGACACCGGACGAGGTGGACAAGAGCATCAGCGGCGACACAGCAAAGCTCTACCGCATGATCTGGAGCCGCTTCATGGCCAGCCAGATGGCAGACTGTCAGCAGGACACCGTGTCCGTCACGGTCAGCGCGGCGGACTACCGTTTCAAGGCCAGCGGCTATACCGTTACCTTTGACGGCTTCACCGTCCTGTACGAGGAAGCCACCGACGAAAAGGAAAAGAAGGAGACCGCCCTGCCTCCGCTGGAGCAGGGTCAGGTGCTGAAGCTGCGCGACCTGAAGAGCGAGCAGAAGTTCACCCAGCCGCCCGCCCGCTACACCGAAGCGACCCTCATCAAGGCACTGGAAGAAAACGGCATCGGCCGTCCTTCCACCTACGCACCCATTATCACCACCATCATCGACCGCGGCTATGTGGAGCGCGACCAGAAAAAGCTCAAGCCCACCCTGCTGGGCCGGGCGGTGGATGGCCTGATGCTGGAGCAGTTCCCCCACATCGTGGATGTGGACTTCTCCGCCCAGATGGAAAAGAATCTGGATAAGATCGAGAGCGGCAAGGCCGACTGGCACAAGACGGTGGATGACTTCTATCAGGGCTTTGCGGCAAGCCTCGAGCAGGCCGAAAAGAACATGGAAGGCAAGAAGGTCAAGGTGCCGGACGAGCCTTCCAGTGAGGTATGCGACCTGTGCGGCCGGCCCATGGTCATCAAGGTGGGCAAGTACGGCAAGTTTTTGGCCTGCAGCGGCTTCCCGGAGTGCCGGGGCACAAAGCGGCTGGTTAAGGATACCGGCGGCATCTGCCCCAAGTGCGGCAAAGGCCGTATGCTGGAGCGCAAAAGCTCCAAGGGCCGCATCTATTATGGCTGCGAGCGCTACCCGGACTGCGACTTTATGACATGGGACATGCCGGTGCCCACCAAGTGCCCCAAGTGCGGCAGCACCATGTTCCGCAAAGGCTCCAAGCTGTATTGTGCAAAGGAAGGCTGCGGCTACGAGATGCCGGTGCCGAAAAAGGACTAAAAGGATAAAACTATGAACTATAAAGTAACCGTGCTGGGCGCTGGTCTTGCGGGCTGTGAAGCCGCCCTTTGGCTGGCTGGCAAGGGCGTGCAGGTAGACCTGTACGAACAGAAGCCCGTGCATTTTTCGCCCGCACACAAAAGCGCAGGCTTTGCAGAGCTGATCTGCTCCAACAGCCTGAAAGCTGAGCGGCTGGACTCTGCTTCCGGCCTGCTGAAGGAAGAGATGCGGCGGATGGGCAGCCAGCTGCTGAACGCCGCCGAGACGGCCCGCGTGGCCGCTGGCGGTGCGCTGGCGGTGGACCGCGATGCATTCAGCGCCGAAGTGACCCGCATGGTGGAAAGCTGTGAAAATATCACTGTCCACCGGGAGCAGGTGGAACACATCGATGCATCTGCCCCCATTCTGGTGGCTACCGGCCCATTGACCGACGGCGCACTGGCCGATGAGATCGGGGCCTTGACCGGGGACGAGCGGCTGCACTTCTACGATGCCGTGGCCCCCATCGTCACCGCCGAAAGTCTGGACTACAACAAGGTGTTTGCCGCCTCCCGCTATGACCGGGGCGAGGCCGACTACCTGAACTGCCCCTTCAACAAGGAAGAGTACGAGAATTTCCACGCAGCTCTCGCTTCGGCAGAGCGTGCCCCGCTGCACGACTTTGACACCGGGGCCGAGCAGTCTGCTCAGCCCGACCCGGATGCCCACGGCAAAAAGGCCGATACCGTCACCGTGTATGAGGGCTGTATGCCCATCGAGATCATGGCCGCCCGCGGTGCCGACACCATGCGCTTCGGCCCGCTGCGCCCGGTGGGCCTTGTGAATCCCAACACCGGCCACCGTCCGTGGGCCAATGTACAGCTGCGGGCCGAAAATAAGGAACGCACCCTGTATAACATCGTGGGCTTCCAGACAAACCTCAAGTGGGGCGAACAGAAGCGGGTGTTCAGCATGATCCCCGGGCTGGAAAATGCCGAGTTTGTGCGGTACGGTGTCATGCACCGCAACACCTTCCTTGATGCGCCCCGGGTGCTCAGCGCCCAGCTGTGCCTGAAAGAACACCCCAATGTGTTCTTTGCAGGGCAGATCACCGGCTTTGAGGGCTATATGGAAAGCGCTGCCTGCGGCCTGCTGGCGGCCCGCAGCCTGTATGCCCGGCTGGAAGGCAAAGAGCTGCCCGCCCCGCCTGCCGACACCATGTGCGGTGCGCTGGTGCAGTACCTGACCACCGAGAACAAGCACTTCCAGCCCATGGGCGCAAACATGGGCATCCTTCCTCCGCTGCCGGAGGAGAGCCGCCCGCGGGACAAGCGCCTGCGTTACATGGCACAGGCCCAGCGCGCTGTTGCCAGCTTCCAGCACTGGCTGGATGAAACTTCTCTTTAAGAAGGGAGAAAAGCTATGAAAATTATCGTGGACATGATGGGCGGCGACAACGCCCCTCTGGCTGTGCTGGAGGGTGCCGCACAGGCTGTCAAGGAGTACGGTGTGCAGCTTATCGGCGTGGGTAACGAGGCGCTGGTGCGCAAGACCGCTGCCGAGCACAGCATCCCGCTGGACGGCATTGAGCTGGTGAACTGCACCGAGGTCATCGACATGTGCGATGAGCCTGCCCGTGCCATCCGCCAGAAGAAGGATTCCTCCATCGTGGTGGGCCTGAACATGCTGAAGGACGGCAAGGGCGATGCCTTTGTCTCGGCTGGCAGCACCGGTGCGCTGCATGTGGGCGCAAGCCTCATCGTGCGCACCCTCAAGGGCATCAAGCGTCCGGCTCTGGCTACCATGGTGCCCGCTAAAAAGCAGGCTTATCTGCTGCTGGACTGCGGTGCCAATGTGGAGTGCCGCCCCGAAATGCTGGCGGCGTTCGCTGTCATGGGCAGCTGCTATGTGAACAAGGTGGAAGGCCGCTGCAGCCCCAGCGTGGCGCTGGCCAACAACGGTGCGGAGGAGAGCAAGGGCACCCCCATGCTCAAGGAAGCCCACCAGCTGCTGAAAACCACGCCCGGCATCCGCTTTGTGGGCAACATCGAGCCCCGCGATGTGCCGGGTGGCGAAGTGGACGTTGTGGTGTGCGACGGCTTCACCGGCAATGTGATCCTCAAGCTGACCGAGGGCGTGGCAAAAATGCTGCTGGGCATGCTGAAACAAATGTTCCTCGCAAACCTCGGCGGCAAGCTGGCCTATCTGCTGCTCAAGGGCAGCGTGGCAGACCTGAAGCACCAGATGGACAGCGAGGAGTACGGCGGCGCACCTTTCCTGGGGGCCAAGCAGCCGGTCATCAAGGCCCACGGCTCTTCCAAGGCCAAGGGCATCAAGAACGCCATCCGTCAGGCAAAGATCTGCGTGGAGAACGATCTGTGCGGCACCATGCAGTCTGCGCTGGACGAGCTGGCTGCGGCACAGAAAACTGAGGAATAAAAGGGAGTAAAAACGACCATGAGCCATCAGTTGGAAACAATTATTGGTTATAAGTTCAAAAACCCGGAGCTGCTGGAGATCGCGCTCACCCATACCAGCTATGCCAACGAGAGCCGCACCCCGGTCAAGCACAACGAGCGGCTGGAATTTCTGGGCGACAGCGTGCTGCAGATCGTCTCGGCAGACTATCTGTTCCACGCCTATGCGGACCGGCCGGAGGGCGATCTGACCCGCATCCGCGCCAGCCTTGTCAGCGAGGGTGCACTGTTCCAGTTCGCGCAGGAGATCGATCTGGGCGAGTACCTGCGCCTTGGCCGCGGCGAGGAGCGCTGCGGCGGACGCACCCGCCCCAGCGTGGTGTCCGATGCGTTTGAAGCGCTGATCGCGGCTTTGTATCTGGATGGCGGCATGGATGTGGCCCGCAGCTTCATCCTGCCCTTTATCACCGAGGGCAAGCACGCCGAGGCCGACTACAAGACCCGCCTGCAGGAGATCGTGCAGCAGAACCCGGAAGAGCGGTTGAGCTATGTAGTAGAAAGCGAGTCCGGCCCGGATCACGACAAGCATTTCGTGGTGGCGGTGCGGTTCAACTCTGACCGCGTGGCCCGTGGCGAAGGCCGCAGCAAAAAGGCCGCTGAGCAGTGTGCCGCCAAAGAAGCGCTCAAGCTGCTGGGCGTGATAAAGGAAAAGTAAATGGTATTCAAGGAACTGGAGATCCAGGGCTTCAAGAGCTTTCCCGATAAAGTCAAAATTCGGTTCGACGCAGGCGTTACCGGTGTGGTGGGTCCCAACGGCTCCGGCAAGTCGAACCTTTCGGACGCAGTGCGCTGGGTGCTGGGCGAGACCAGCTCCCGCCAGCTGCGCGCGGCAGGCAAGATGGAGGACGTGATCTTCGGCGGCACCCGGCGGCGCGGAGCCATGGGCTTTGCGCAGGTGCGGCTGACGCTGGATAACGCAGACCACACCTTTGATGTGGATGCGGACGAAGTGACCATTGGTCGCAAATATTACCGCTCCGGCGACAGCGAGTATACCATCAACGGGCAGGTGTGCCGGTTGAAGGATGTGTACGAACTTTTGCTGGATACCGGCATTGGCCGCGACGGCTACTCGGTCATCGGGCAGGGCCGCATTGCGGAGATCGTGGCCGCAAAAAGCAGTGAGCGCCGCGAGATCTTTGAGGAAGCCTGCGGCATTGCCAAGTACCGCTACCGCAAGACCGAGGCGGAACGCCGCCTTGCTGCGGCGGGCGAAAACCTTGAACGCCTGCGGGACATCCTTGGCGAGCTGGAAAGCCGGGTAGGCCCGCTGGAAAAAGAGAGCGCCAAGGCAGAAAAGTTCCTCGAGCTGGCCGCACAGCGCAAAACGCTGGAAGTGACCCTGTGGACCGACGGTGTGCACCGCGCGCGCGAAGCCGTGCGCCAGCAGGTGCGGGACTACGAGACAGCACAGGCCGACTACGAGCGCTTTGACCGGGAGACGAAAGCCGCCGAGCAGGAGGCTGAGGAGATCCGGATGCAGGCACAGCAGCTTACGGTTGCTGTTGAGCGCCTGAATGGGGATATCCGCAGCATCACCGAGCAGATCAGCGGGTCGGAGAGCCGTATCGCTGTGCTGGAAAACGACATCCTCCGCAACGAGGAGAGCGCCGCATCCCTGAAGGAAGAGATCAGCGCCGGGGAACAGGACAGCACCGAGGCACAGGCCGCCTTGCAGCGCCACCGTGCCGTGGCAAAGACCATGGAAGCGGAGGGCGAAAAGCTGGCGGCAGAGATCGAAGCGTTAAACGCGGAGATCGCACGTCTGACCGATGCCAGCAGTGCCAGCGGTGCCCGCAAGGATACCCTGAAAGCAGAACTTGCCGGCCTGACAGCCCGGCGCACCGAAGCGCAGGTGGCGCAGGCCGCTGCCGAAGCTGCCGGGGAAACAGCCCGCCAGCGCCTGCCTGCCCTTGAGCAGAGCGTGCAGGAAAGCACCGCCCAGCGGGACGAAGCAAAGCAGGATCTGGACGACACCATCAAGTATCGCCGGATGCTGGAAGAAAACGAGAAGCAGCTGGCAAATGTCCGTTCCGGCGTGGAACTTAAGCTGAAAGGCCGCAAGGCTGCGCTGGACGATGCCGACGCAGCAGAGCAGTGCCTTGGCCGTGAGCTGGATGCGGCCCGCCAGCGCCTTTCCGTACTGCGGGAACTGGAAAAGAACATGGACGGCTACCAGAACTCGGTCAAGGCCGTCATGCGTGCTGCCGGTGCACGCCGCCTGCGGGGCATCATAGGGCCGGTGTCTGCCATCTTAAAGGTGGAGCCGGGCTGTGAAGTGGCTGTGGAAACGGCTCTGGGCGGTGCGCTGCAGAACATCGTGGTAGAGAACGAAGCCGCTGCCAAAGCGGCCATTGCCCTGCTGCGCAATGACAATGCAGGCCGCGCCACCTTCCTGCCGCTGGATACCGTCCAGCCCGGCGTGTTCCGTGGCCGACTCTCCGGTACGGCACGGCTTGCCTCCAGTCTGGTGCAGGCCGACCGCCGGTATGACAACATCGTATCGAACCTGCTGGGCCGCATCATCGTGGTGGACGACATCAACGAAGCTTCTCGCGTGGCGCGGGACAACGGCTTCCGCAGCAAGGTGGTCACCATGGATGGTCAGGTGATCAATGCAGGCGGCAGCTTTACCGGCGGCAGCGTCCAGCGCAGCGCGGGCCTGTTCACCCGCAAGCAGGAGATGGAAGAGCTGCGGGTGAAAGCGGCCAAGTTACAAAAAGACTGCCTTGCTGCACAGGAAAAGACCGACCGCTGCAAAGAGCAGGTGGATGCCCTTCAGGCAGAGCTGACCGCCACGGCCAGTGAACAGATCACCGCCGCCAACGACAAAGTGCGTGCCGAGGCAGAGCAGAAGCGGCTGGAAGCTGCTGCCGCCCAGCTGGAAACGGCCCGCAGCAACGGCCAGCAGCAGATCGACGCTTTGCAGGCGGCCTTGACAGAGAGCCGTGGCAAAGCAGAGGAAGCTGCCAGCCTGCAGGCCCGGCTGACGGCAAAGATCGACCTGCTGACGGCGGAGATGAACCGAATTGCCGAAGGCGACGACAACTTTGTGGCCCAGCAGACCGAACTGAGCCAAAAGCTCAGCGCAAAGCGGCTGGAACAGGTGACCCGCCAGAAGGATGCAGAACTGGCCTACAGCCAGATCGCAGCGCTGCAACAGCGGGCACAGGATGCCGCTGCCCGCCGCGCCACGCTGGAAGAAAGCCTTGCGGCACTGGCACAGCGCAGCGAGAGCTGCCGGGCAGAAATTGCAGCCATCCGGCAGGCAAAGTCCGACAGCCAGACCGAGATCGCCCAAAAAGAAAAGGCCATCCGGGAAGCCACGGAACAGCGGCTGGAACGCCAGCAGGCTGAAACAGCAGCACTGAGCCGGGCGCGCACTTCCTCCGACAGCCGCGAGGAAATGGGGCGCGAGATGGCCCGCCTTGCAGAGCGCAAGGCCGCTGCCGAGACCGAGTACGACCAGACCGTGGCAAAGCTGTGGGATGAATACCAGCTCTCGGTCAGTCAGGCAGAGAACCTTTGCGTGGAGTTTGAAAGCCTGACGGCCCTGCGCGCACAGGTGGCCGACCTGCGCGGCAAAATTCGCGCCCTTGGCAGCGTGAATGTGAGCGCCATCGAGGAATACAAGGAGGTCAAGGCCCGCTACGATGCCCTGATGCATCAGGTGACCGATGTGGAGGAAAGCCGCAATGAGCTGACCCGCATGATCTCCAAGCTTTCGACACAGATGCGGGAAATCTTCTCCGACAGCTTCCGTGCCATCAACGAAAACTTTGGCCGCGTATTTACCGAGCTGTTCGGCGGCGGCGAAGCCAGCCTTGTGCTGGAGGATGAAAGCGATGTGCTGTCCTGCGGCATCGGCATCCGGGTGGCACCGCCGGGCAAGGTGATCAAAAATCTGGAAGCGCTTTCCGGCGGCGAGCAGGCGCTGGTGGCCATCAGCATCTACTTTGCCATTCTGGCGGTCAACCCGGCCCCGTTCTGTATTCTGGACGAGATCGAAGCCGCTCTGGACGATGCCAATGTGGTGCGTTTTGCCCAGTACTTACGCCGGGTGAGCGACAAGACCCAGTTCATCGTCATCACCCACCGCCGCGGCACAATGGAAGCCGCGAATGTGCTTTACGGCGTTACCATGCAGGAGGACGGCGTGTCCAAGCTGCTCAAGCTTGATCTGGAACAGGTTGACGCAACGCTGGTTTCCTGATATATATTAAAGAAAAAGATAGGAGGACACCATGGGGTTCTTCGGATTTGGCAAGAAAAACAAAGAAAAAGAACAGGAAAAAATGAAAACGGGTCTGGAAAAGACCCGCACCGGTTTCTGGGGCAATATCCTCAACACCCTCACCGGCAGCGTCATCGACGATGATATGTACGATGATCTGGAAGAGCAGCTCATCCTTGCAGATGTGGGCGGCGAGGTGGCCGTGCGTCTGGTGGATAAGCTGCGCGACCGTGTGCACGAAAAGGGCCTGAAGACCGGCGAAGAGGCGGCGGATGCCCTGCGCGACATCATTGCCGAGGAAATGACACCGGATGCCGAGATGGATCTTTCCGGCAAGCCGGCCGTCATTCTGGTCATTGGCGTGAACGGCGTGGGCAAGACCACCAGCATTGCAAAGCTGGCCGATCACTACACCCGCGAGGGCAAAAAGGTGATGCTGGCCGCAGGCGATACCTTCCGTGCTGCAGCCAGCGAACAGCTGGAGATCTGGGCTGACCGCGCCGGTGTGCCCATTGTGAGCGCAGGCGAGGGCGCAGACCCGGCGGCTGTCATTTTCGACACCGTAAAGTCTGCCACCGCACGCGGTTATGACATGGTCATTGCCGACACCGCAGGCCGTTTGCACAACAAGGCAAACCTGATGGCAGAGCTTTCCAAGATCAGCCGCAGCGTCAAGAAGGCCAGCCCGGAAGCCAGCCTTGAAACGCTGCTGGTGCTGGATGCCATCACCGGCCAGAACGCCATCAGTCAGGCCAAGGAATTCTGCAAGGCTGCAGATGCTACCGGCATCATCCTGACCAAGCTGGACGGCACCGCCAAGGGCGGCTGCGTGGTGGCGGTCAAGCAGCGTCTGGGCCTGCCGGTGCGCTTCATCGGCGTGGGCGAGGGCATCGACGACCTGCTGCCCTTTACCCCGGAGGGCTTTGTGGAAGAACTGCTCCCGCGCCAGTGGAAGCACTAAGGAGGGTCGCAGCATGAAAATTTGTGCAGCTACCGGCAACGCCGGAAAGCTCCGCGAACTGCGCCGCATTCTGGAAGCGCAGGGCCACGAGGTGGTCAGCCAGAAGCAGCTGGGCATCACCATCGAGCCGGAGGAGACCGGCACCACCTTTGCCGAGAACGCCCTCATCAAGGCTGAAACCATCTGCAAGGCATGCGGCCTGCCCACCATCGCCGATGACTCCGGCCTGTGCGTGGATGCGCTGGGCGGTGCGCCCGGCGTGTACAGCGCCCGCTACTGCGGCCGCCACGGCGACGACGAAGCCAACAACGATAAGCTTCTGGACGCCATGCAGGCTGTGCCTGCCGGGCAGCGGGGTGCAAAATTCGTGTCCGCGGTGTGCTTCATCCTGCCGGATGGGCGGCATCTGACCTGCATGGGCGAATGCCCGGGCAGCATCGCCTTTGAGCGGCTGTGCGGGGACTACGGCTTTGGCTACGACCCGCTGTTCATCCCCGCCGACTGCGGCGTGGGAAAGCACGATAAGCGTCCCAACACCGAGGGCCGCAGCTACGCCCAGTTGACCCCGGACGAAAAGGATGCCATCAGCCACCGCGGCAATGCGCTGGCGGTGCTGGAACAGCAGCTGCCGGGATTTCTGGCAGAATGAACTCCCCCAGTCTGCTTCGCAGACAGATTCCCCTTTTTGTCACCTACGGTGACATCTTCCCCCGGCCGGGGGAAGTCGTCCTCGGAGATGGGGCCTTTGGCAGTCCGGCAAGCGTTTCGTTTCTGCCAAAGGCTCCCTCTTTGAGGGAGCTGGCAAAGCCGCAAGGCTTTGACTGAAGGAGTTTCTCACCACAAGCGGAGACAATTCTAAATCGTTTCTTTATCGAAATATCAACCTCAAAATAAAGGAGAAAAAACTATGCTGACAAGCAAACAGCGCGCCATTCTGCGCGGCAAGGCAAACACCATGGACCCCGTTTTCATCGTGGGTAAGGGCGAGATCGACGAGACCATGATCCAGGGCGTGAAGGACTGTCTGGATGCCCGTGAGCTCATCAAGCTCAAGGTGCTGGAAAACAGCATGTACAATGCCCGTGAAGCTTCGGTCAAGCTGGCTGAGGCCACCGGTGCCGACTGCGTACAGGTGATCGGCTCCAAGTTCGTGCTGTACCTGCAGAAGAAAAAGGACAGCGCCTACGCTGATCTGCTGAAGTAAAAATGAAAGTTCTTCTCTACGGCGGTACATTTGACCCGCCCCATAACGGCCACCTGAACAATCTGCGCGCTGCCGCTGCCCGCGTGCAACCGGATAAGGTGGTGGTGATGCCTGCCGGGCTTTCGCCCTTCAAGCAGAAGACCTCTGCGCCGGGCGCACTGCGGCTGGAAATGTGCAGCTGCTTCCATGCACTGGAAGAGGGGATGGATGCCATCCCGCAGCTGGAGGTCAGCGGCTGGGAGATCGAGCAGGCCGCTGCCGGAAACCGCAACTATACGGTGCTCACGGTGGAAAAACTAGCTCGGGAAAATCCCGGGGCACAGCTGTACCTTGCCATTGGCAGCGATATGCTGCTGAGCTTTGACGGCTGGCACCGCTGGCAGGATATCCTACGCCTTGCCCATCTGGTGGTCACCAGCCGCCATGTGGGCGACGACCCCGAGCTGCACGCAAAGGCTCTCCGGCTGGACCCCACCGGGGCACGCATCCTGTTTGCACCGGTACAGGCGCTGCCCATGGCCAGTAGCGAGATCCGTGCACGCCTTGCAGCAGGGGAAGCCTGCGAAGCAGAGCTGCCGCAGGCCGTGTGGGAGGTCATCCGCCGGGAGAAACTCTACAAAAAGGAAGTATCAGCCAATGAACCTCAAACAGGCAAAGGAGCTTGTGCGCAGCCGCTTGAGCGATAAGCGCTATGAGCATACCTTGAATGTAAAAAAAATGGCCGTCAAGCTGGCAAAGATCTACGGTGAGGATGAGGAGCGCGCCGCGCTGGCAGCCCTGCTGCACGACTCGGCCAAGGAGATCAGCAAGGATGAGATGCGCGAGATCCTGCGCGCTTACCCCCAGTATGCCGAGGGCGGCGAAGAGCGCCCGGCCCCGGTGTGGCACGGCGTGTGCGCCGCCATTCTGGCCCGCACCCAGTGGGGTGTGACCGACGAAGCGGTGCTTAGCGCTATTGCCTGCCACACGGCGGGCAAACCCGGCATGACCCGGCTTGACAAAATTTTGTATCTGGCCGATATGACCAGCGCGGAGCGGGACTGGCCCGGCGTGGAAAAGCTGCGCAAGCTGGAAAAAAAGAATCTGGATGCCGCTATGCTGGCCGCGCTGAAGCAGACCAACGATTTTGTGCTCTCGCAGGGCAAGCCCCTTGACCCGATGTCCAAGGCTGCCTATGAGGATATCCTTGCCCGTAGCGGGAAGAATGAACGGTGAGAGCACAGCTGCTCTGAAACAAGCGGAAACAGAAAACGGATTGCAGATTTCGTCGGATAATGCTATACTTAAGAGCATGACAGGTCTGCAGGAACATTTTTTTGCAGGACCGCGAAAATCTGGAGGATACAAAAAAGCATGAGCCAGACGCCACGCCATATCAATACTTCGCGTTCTCTGAACCGGCCGGATCCGGCAGCAGCCGCACCGCGCCACGCTGCGTCCAGCACGGATGCAAAGCAGAGCGCAGGCGGTGCACACAATGAGCCGCCGCGCCGCCGCAAAAAGAAAAAGAAAATGCCCCTCTGGCTGCCTTTTGCAGTGGTCATGGCCATCATCGCGGTGATCTCCGGTGTGGTGGTGTACGGAGTCAGCCTTGTAAACAAGGTGGAGGACAGCATCCGCCCGGACGACAGCACCCCTACCATTGAGGAAGAGGTCAAGACAGCCGAGGAATACAAGGGCGATGTGGTGAACATTCTGGTCTGCGGCATCGACTATGAAGAGGGCCGCAATTATTCCAACGACCCCACCTCTAACGACGGCATGACCGATATGATCCTGTACGTGCAGTTCGACATCAAGAACGGTGCACTGCGGATGCTGCAGATCCCCCGCAACAGCCTTGTCACCACCAAGAACAAAAAGATCACCCTTTCCAATGGCAAGACCTACGCCGCCACGAATTATCAGATCAACTCGGTGGCAATCTCCAATGGCGGCAGCATCGCCGCTCTGGCCGATGTCATCTACGATCAGTTCCGACTGCCCATCGATTACTATGTGACGGTGGATATGCAGGCACTGGTGGATATGGTGGATAACTTTGGCGGCATTGAGGTGTATATCCCCCACGATATGTCCTACGGCGGCAGCAAGCTGCTCAAGGGCTACCGCAATCTGAACGGTGCATCGGCAGAGTTCTTTGTGCGCTGCCGCCACGGCGACGGCTACGCCAATTCCGATATCGACCGCCTGAACATGCAGCGCTATTTCTATGCCGGCCTGTTCAAGCGTGCCCGCGCTATGGGCGTTACCGATATCCTGAACCAGCTGCCGCTGGTGTTCAAGAACTATATCAAGACGGATATGGATATTTCCACCATTGCAAAGCTGGTGGTGTCCTTCCTCAAGCTCGACAGCTCCAACATCATTCTGGCGCAGACACCGGTGTTCATGGGCGTGCCCAACGTGGGCAAGACCGACACCTTTGCCGGTTACTCCTGCGTGGTGCCGGATGCGGGTTCCATTGCAAACCTGCTCAACCAGTATTTCTGCACCTACACCGGCCCCATTGATGTGAGCGAAATGAACCTTGTCACTGACGAGTGGCCCCACGGCAGTGCATCCACCGATGCCAACGTGCAGTATATGGGCCGCATCGATAAGGAGTCGGACGATGCCATCCTGAGCGGCGAGACAGACCTTGAAGGCGCTGTTACCACCGATGGTCAGGCCGCAGGCTCCGCAAACTGAAACTGACAGAAAGGAAAAACATATGGAGAACTTCAACGACAGCAAGGCGCTTGCCATTGAGATCGCAAAGATCCTGGATAAGAAAAAGGCCCACGATGTGCGCGTGCTCAAGGTGGAAAGCCTGACCGTGCTCACCGATTACTTTGTCATTGCCTCCGGCACTTCCACCACGCAGGTGGCGTCTCTGGCCGACGAGGTGGAGTACGAGCTTTCCCAGAAGGGTCTGGAGCCCTACAGCACGGAGGGCTACGACTCCAAGAACTGGGTGCTGCTGGATTATTCCAACGTCATCGTGCACGTATTCGTGCCCAACACCCGCACCTATTACGATCTGGAGCACCTGTGGGCAGATGGTGAGCCCATTGATATCTCCGAGTACCTCACCCCCGACAGCACCCTTGAATGATTCAGGCAAACAGCTGTCTACCTGAAAAAAGAACCCTCTCAGTCAGGGCGTCCGCCCTGACAGCTCCCCCGAAAGGGGGAGCTTGTGCAAAAGAGGGAAGGCTGCGGTCTGCATAAAACCTCTCCCCTTCGGGAGAGGTGGCATCGCGCAGCGATGACGGAGAGGGTTTTCTGGCAAAGGCAGATAGCTTGAAAGCATACGCCCCCAAGCAACGGTATTTTGGATAAAGTCTGGAGCTGATTAACAACATGAAGTACGATTACAAGGCAGTTGAAGCCAAGTGGCAGAAGGTGTGGGAGGACGAAAAAACCTTCCATGTCGAGATCGACCACAAAAAACCCAAGTTCTATGCACTGGTCGAGTTCCCGTATCCGTCGGGTGCCGGCCTGCATGTAGGCCATCCCCGCAGCTACACCGCGCTGGACGTGGTCAGCCGCAAGCGCCGTCAGAACGGCTACAATGTGCTGTATCCCATGGGCTGGGACGCTTTTGGCCTGCCCACTGAGAACTTTGCCATGAAGAACCACATCCACCCGGCCATTGTCACCAAGAACAATGTGGACCACTTCCGCAGTCAGCTGAAGGCTTTGGGCTTTTCCTTTGACTGGGACCGCGAGATCAATACCACCGACCCCGAGTACTACAAGTGGACCCAGTGGATTTTCCTGCAGCTGTATAAGCATGGTCTGGCTTACAAGAAGGAAATGAACGTCAACTGGTGCACCGGCTGCAAGTGCGTGCTGGCCAACGAGGAAGTTGTCAACGGCGTGTGCGAGCGCTGCGGCAGCGAGGTCGTTCACCGCGTCAAGAGCCAGTGGATGCTCAAGATCACCGCTTATGCCGATAAGCTGATCGATGGTCTGGACGGTCTGGATTACATTGAGCGCGTTGCCACCCAGCAGAAGAACTGGATCGGCCGCAGCCACGGCGCAGAGGTCAACTTCGGCACCACCGCAGGCGATACCCTGACCGTGTACACCACCCGCTGTGACACCCTGTTTGGTGCCACCTACATGGTCGTTTCTCCGGAGCACGCTATGGTCAAGGAGTGGCTGGACAAGGGCATCCTCAAGAATGCCGATGCCGTCAAGGCCTATCAGGCCGAGGCAGCCCGCAAAAGCGACTTTGAGCGCAGCGAGCTGAACAAGGAAAAGACCGGCGTGAAGCTGGAAGGCGTTATGGGCATCAACCCGGTCAACGATACCGAGATCCCCATCTTTATCTCGGACTACGTTCTGTCCACCTACGGCACCGGTGCCATCATGGCTGTGCCCGCCCACGATACCCGCGACTGGGAGTTTGCCAAGAAGTTTGGCCTGCCCATCATCGAGGTCGTCAAGGGCAACACCCCCTCCAACCTCGACGAGGCTGCCTTCACCGACGTGGCCACCGGTACGCTGGTCAACTCCGGCTTCCTCGACGGCCTGTCTGTCACCGACGCCAAGAAAAAGATGATCGAGTGGCTGGAAGCCAACGGCAAGGGCCGGGATAAGGTCAACTACAAGCTCCGCGACTGGGTGTTCAGCCGTCAGCGCTACTGGGGCGAGCCTATCCCCATGGTCTATTGCGACAAGTGCGGCTGGGTGCCCCTGCCCGAGAGCGAGCTGCCCCTGCGCCTGCCCGAGATCAAGGACTTTGAGCCGGGCGAGAACGGCGAAAGCCCGCTGGCGCGCCATACCGAGTGGGTCAGCACGACCTGCCCCTGCTGCGGTGCCCCCGCCAAGCGCGAGACCGACACCATGCCCCAGTGGGCCGGTTCCAGCTGGTACTTCCTGCGCTACTGCGACCCGAAGAACCACGACGCCATCGCCAGCAAAGAGGCTTTGGAGTATTGGAGCCCGGTGGACTGGTACAACGGCGGTATGGAGCACACCACCCTGCACCTGCTGTACAGCCGTTTCTGGCACAAGTTCCTGTATGACATCGGCGTTGTGCCCACCAAGGAGCCGTACCAGAAGCGTACCTCCCACGGCATGATCCTGGGCCTGAACCCCCATGCCTTTGAGAACCAGCCCGATGCCGAGCGCAAGCGCCTGCTGGCCGAGTACGGCGATGAGAAGGGCGCACGCAAGGCCCTTGTTGAGAAGTACGGCGAGATGGCCGAGCACCCGATCGTCAAGATGTCCAAGTCTCTGGGCAACGTTGTCAACCCCGACGATGTTGTCAACGAGTACGGTGCCGACACCCTGCGCCTGTATGAGATGTTCATCGGCGACTTTGAGAAGGCCGCCCCGTGGAACACCTCCTCCATCAAGGGCTGCAAGCGCTTCCTGGATAAGATCTGGTCCATGAGCGAGAAGCTCGTTCCCGGCGAGGGCGTCCGCCCTGCGCTGGAGGCCGTTGCCAACCGCACCATCAAGAAGGTCGGCGAGGATATCGACGCACTGAAGGCCAACACCGCCATCGCCCAGCTGATGATCTATGTCAACGCGCTGAGCGATAACGGTGGTGCGACCAAGGCCGAGTACGAGGTTTTGTTGGAACTGCTGAACCCGTTTGCCCCCCATATGACCGAGGAACTGTGGCAGCAGCTGGGCCACACCGAGCAGCTGGCCTACCACGCCTGGCCCACCTACGACGAGGCCAAGTGCGTGGAGCAGACGATTGAAATTGCCGTGCAGGTCAATGGCAAGGTCAAGGTGCGCATCAAGGTGGCCGCCGCCATCGAGAGCGCGGACGCCATTGCTGCCGCCAAGGACGAGCCCGCCGTGGCCGAAGCCATCGCCGGCAAGACCATTGCCAAGGAAATCTACGTCAAGGGCAAGCTGGTCAATATCGCGGTCAAAGGCTGATTTTTAGCACGAACCCAAGGCAGAGCGAAAGCTCTGCCTTTTTTGTGTTGAAGAAGCCATTCAGTCAGCGGCCCCGACCGCTGACTGATGAGAGGCGGCCTTGCCTTACAACCCGCTACTGGGCGGCTGCGGCACACGCGCCCCTCATCCGGCCCTGCGGGGCCAAGGCTTTAGGAACCCCGCCACATCCATTGTTTACAAACCCGCCAAACTACGCTATAATAAAAGATACAATATTTTGACGAAAGCAGGTCACACCATGCTCATCAGTCTGATCGTACCCTGTTACAATGAAGAAGAAGCGATGCCGCTTTTTTATAAAGAAGCCTCCCGCGTGGCGGAGGAGATGAAAGCCAGCCACGGCGCGGAGTTTGAGTTTATCTTTGTGGACGACGGCTCCCGCGACGGCACGCTGCGCGTCGCGCGTGCGCTGCACGCACAGGACCCCCGCGTGCGGTATGTCTCGTTCAGTCGCAACTTCGGCAAGGAGGCCGGTATCTACGCGGGTTTACAGGCCGCCAAGGGGGATTACGTCGCCACGATGGACGCTGATCTGCAGGACCCGCCCGCGCTGCTGCCGCAGATGCTGGACACGCTGCTGACCGGCGAGTACGACTGCGCCGCCACCCGCCGCACGACCCGCAAGGGCGAGCCGCCGCTGCGCAGCTGGTTTGCCCGCAAGTTCTACCAGATCATCAACAAGATGTCTGATACGGAGATTGTCGATGGTGCGCGGGATTTCCGCCTGATGAGCCGCAAAATGACCGACGCGGTTTTGAGCATGGCCGAGTACAACCGCTTCAGCAAGGGCATTTTCAGCTGGGTCGGCTTCAAGACCAAGTGGTTCGACTACGAGAACATTGAGCGCGTGGCCGGCACGACCAAGTGGAACTTTTGGGGCCTGTTCAAATACTCCATCGAGGGTATTGTCGGCTTCTCGACCACGCCGCTGCTGATGGCGGCGGGCGTGGGTGTGCTGTTCTGCCTGCTGGCGTTCATCGGCATTATTTTTGTCATTGTCCGGGCGCTGATGTTCGGCGACCCGACCTCCGGCTGGCCAAGCCTTGTCTGCATCATTCTGCTGTGCAGCGGTGTCCAGCTGTTCTGCACCGGCATCGTGGGCGAGTACCTGGCCAAAACCTACTTAGAGGTCAAGCACCGCCCCATCTACATTGTGGCCGAGACCGAAGAGGATAAAAAATAAACGATGGACTGGCAGAAAAAAGTAAGCCTGTGGTGGGCCAAAAACTTCCGCCCGCTGGTCGTGGCGCTGCTGGTCGGCTGCGGCGTACATTACACGATCTACGCTAACCAGCTGGGCACGATGGATGCCGTACACATCGGCGCACTGTACATTGCCGACGGCTGGCCCGAGCACCTGTATTGGGAAACCGAGCAGGGCCGTTGGGCACTGCACCTGGTGGATATGCTGCGCGGCGGCATCAACCAGCCTGCACTTTCTGCATTGCTGATGCTGTTCCTCTACGCGCTGGCGGGTGTGTTGCTGACGGATTTGTTCGGCGTGCGCAGCCGCACGGCAAAATATCTGATTCCCCTCACGCTGGTCTGTGCGCCCTATGTGGCGGAGATCGAGTTTTTCCACTATTGCAGCGTGTCCTATGCGCTGTCCTTCCTGCTGGCTGTGCTGGCGGTGCAGTCCGCTGTCTGCGGTCTACGCTTTGCCTGGCTGGCGGGCACGGTCTGTATGGCGTTCTCGCTGGGTATGTACCAGGCCAACCTGGGTACGGCGGCAGGATTGTGCGTCATGCTGCTGATTCTGGCGGTTCTGCGCCGCCCCGGCGCGTGGAAAGCCACCGGCCTGACCACTCTGCGCATGGTGCTGATGGGCGGCAGCGGCGCGGTGCTGTATATGCTGATTTTAAAGGTGTTCCTGCGGCTGTACGATGTGGGCCTGTCCGGTGTGAACGGCATCAACGCTGTGGGGCTGGACACGCTGCGCAGTCTGCCGCTGGGCCTGAAAAACGCCTACTTTGATTTTTACGCCTACTTCTTCACCCACGGCATTGCCCAAAACCACTATGGGCAGATCGCAGGCTACCTGCTGCTGTTTGTGCTGGCGGCACTGGCTGGG
>ENA-OPCT01000460-OPCT01000460.1-human-gut-metagenome-genome-assembly--contig:-NODE-460-length-21941-cov-3.161702_pt1 | contig 21941 bp, 23 predicted proteins | sample MGYA00241572_ERZ501495 | MGnify/ENA primary metagenome ERZ501495 (study PRJEB25962, sample SAMEA2042580) | human gut metagenome | biome: human gut; feature: human-associated habitat; material: faeces... | reverse complement strand
TTGCATATTCGTAACTTACTTTGTGACCAAACTTCTCGCAAACGGCACTCATCACATCTACACCTTGCACAGAGATCTCCGGTCCGATGCCGTCGCCTGCTAATACAGCAATTTTAAAATCCATAATCGTTTATTCTTCTATTTATATATTCTTATAAAAAACATTCTTCAGGCAAGCTGTTTCTCACTTGCTCTTCTCGTATTCATCTTCGATGAGGTTCAACATCTTCATAGTAGCTTTGATGGCAGCTTCCGTCTGATCGGCATCAAGTCCGCGAGTACGGAACACCTGCTCGTCATAACTCCATGTGATTACTGTCTGCACAAATGCATCCGTACGCCCACCGGGAGGGATTGTCACTGCATAATTGGTCAGCATCGGGAATTTGCGTCCCAATGTCACCTTATATATCTTACGCAATGCACGAACAAAAGCATCATACTGGCCATCACCGCCTGAACTCTCTTCGTACTCTTTTCCGTTGATTTCTATCTTCAACGTAGCCATCGGTTTCAATCCATGAGCCAGATTCACAAAATAGCTCTTCAGTTTGACCTTCTCACCAATCGCTCCATGCTTCAACACATCAGAAACGATGTACGGCAAATCTTCCTGTGTCACCAATTCTTTCTTGTCACCCAGTTCGATGATACGCTCCGTCACCTTGCGCATAGCATCTTCATCCAGTTCCAATCCGAGGTCTTCGAGATTTTTGCGGATATTGGCTTTGCCACTTGTCTTGCCCAACGCATATTCACGTTTACGACCAAAGCGCTCGGGAAGCAAATCATTACAGTAAAGATTATTTTTGTTATCGCCGTCGGCATGTACTCCTGCCACTTGCGTAAAGACATTCTCACCTACAATCGGTTTGTTGGCAGGTATCATAATACCCGAATAAGACTCCACTACCCGGCTGACATCATTCAAACGGCTCTCGTCGATATTGGTCGCCGCATTGAAATGATCTTTCAGGATGGCTTGCACACTTGCGAGGGGAGCATTTCCTGCTCGTTCGCCCAGTCCGTTGATGGTGGTATGCAGTCCTTTTACACCGCTTAATACGGCTGCAAGAACGTTGCTCACTGCCAAATCATAGTCATTGTGCGCATGGAAATCGAGATGAGTATTCGGATAACGTTTCTTCATCTTCCGCATATACTCTATCACTTGCAAGGGATTCAAGATACCCAACGTGTCAGGCAACATATAACGCTTGACACTCGTCTCTTGCAATCCATCCATCAACTGGAATACATATTCAGGAGAATCTTTGATACCGTTACTCCAATCTTCCAGATAAACATTGACGGTTATATCCTGTTCGTCGGCATAATGCACCACATTAATGATATCTGCCAGATGTTCTTCCGGTGTCTTTTTCAGTTGTTGCGTACAATGCTTCAGTGAACCTTTGCAAAGAAGATTAATCACACGGCAACCGGTACGCTGAATCCAATCGACAGAAGTATGCCCGTCAACAAAGCCGAGCACTTCCACTTTATGGAGCAGATTGCGACGGGCCGCCCAGTCGCAAATCATCTTCACGGCTTCAAACTCACCGTCCGACACACGCGCCGAAGCAACCTCCACCCGGTCTACCTTCAAATCTTCTAACAGCAAACGGGCGATCATTAGTTTCTCATGAGGCACGAAAGATACTCCGCTGGTTTGTTCACCATCACGGAGCGTTGTGTCCATGATTTCTATTTTCACGCCTTCTTTTCCCATTCTTCTATTTTATCTTTATTGCTTAACAAGAAATCGATATCGTCCAATCCGTTCATCAAACAAAGTTTCTTGTAAGCATTGATTTCAAAATGTTCACTTTTACCTGTCGCCTTGTTGGTGATGGTCTGTTCGGGAAGATTCACTTCCACTTCCATCTTCGGGTCTGCTTCTATCGAATCGAACAATTCTTGCAGAAACTCCTCGGTTACAACCACCGGAAGCACAAAGTTGTTCAACTCATTATTCTTATGAATATCGGCAAAAAAACTGGATACCACCACACGGAAACCATAGCCGGCAATTGCCCAGGCTGCGTGTTCACGGCTGGAACCCGAACCGAAGTTCTTACCTGCCACCAATATCTGTCCGCTGTAAGTAGGGTTGTTCAACACAAACTCCTTGTTCAGGGCACCATCTGCATTGTAACGCCAGTCACGGAAAAGGTTATCACCGAAGAATTTTTCTTCACGAGTGGTTGCTTTCAAGAAACGTGCCGGAATAATCTGGTCAGTATCTACGTTTTCTAAAGGAAGAGGTACACAAGTACTTGTGATTATATTAAATTTTGTCTTAGCCATCGCCTTATTTATGAATTATAAATTATGATTTATGATTGAAATTACATCAGTTCTCTCGGATCGGTAATCACACCTGTCACCGCAGCAGCAGCAGCCACCAGAGGACTAGCTAACAAGGTGCGTGCACCAGGTCCCTGACGTCCTTCGAAGTTACGGTTGCTGGTAGATACCGAATATTTCCCGGCAGGAATCTTATCATCGTTCATTGCCAGACAAGCAGAACATCCCGGCTGACGGATAGCAAATCCGGCTTCCGTCAATATCTTGTCGATTCCTTCCTTACGGATCTGTGCGTCTACCATCCATGAACCCGGAACCAGCCATGCAATTACATTCTCCGCTTTCTTACGACCTTTCACGATGGAAGCAAATGCACGGAAATCTTCGATACGCCCGTTTGTACAAGCGCCGAGGAATACATAATCAATCTTTTTGCCCAACAAAGATTCTCCCGGTTGGAATCCCATATAGTCCATTGATTTCTTGAATGAAACCTGTGCAGCTTCGCTCATTCCTTCCATCGTAGGAATGTGCTGTGTGATGCCCATACCCATACCCGGATTCGTTCCGTAAGTAATCATCGGCTCAATATCAGCAGCTTCAAAACGGACTTCCTTGTCGAATACGGCATCGTCATCACTCTTCAATGTCTTCCAATATGCCAAAGCCTTGTCCCATGCTTCGCCTTGCGGAGCACTTTCACGTCCCTTGATATATTCAAAAGTCACTTCGTCCGGAGCAACCATCCCACCACGTGCACCCATTTCGATAGAAAGGTTACAAAGGGTAAGACGTCCCTCCATTGTCAGATTGCGGATAGCCGAACCTGCATATTCTACGAAGTAACCAGTAGCACCGCTGGTAGTCATCTTAGACATCATATACAAAGCTACATCTTTTGCAGTCACCCCTTTACCCAGTTCACCGTCTACGGTGATACGCATTGTTTTCGGTCTTGACTGAAGAATACATTGCGAAGCCAATACCATTTCCACTTCACTTGTTCCGATGCCGAAAGCGATTGCTCCCATCGCACCATGAGTAGAAGTGTGAGAGTCACCGCAAACAATCGTCATTCCCGGCAAGGTCAAACCACGTTCGGGACCTACCACATGAATAATACCATTCTTCGGATGCATCATACCGTAGTGTGTCAAACCAAAATCCTTCGCATTCTTAGTCAATGTGTCGACCTGCGTTTTAGAAATCGGATCCTCAATCTCCTTATCCTGATCGTGTGTCGGTGTGTTATGGTCGGGCATACAAAATACTTTTTCCGGACGCAACACTCCGATTCCACGTTCACGCAATCCGGCAAAAGCTTGCGGACTAGTCACTTCGTGACAATATAAGCGATCAATATAAAGCTGTGTAGGACCATCTTCCACAGTAGTCACCACGTGGGCATCCCATATCTTATCAAATAATGTATTCATCTGTTTATTTACTATTTTACTAATTACTATTTACTATTTTAGTCAATCTCTACAATGCCGATACGACTGTCAGTCTCTTTTTTATGATTTGAATTTGTTAATACAGTCAATATAAGCTTCTACGGAAGCGGCAATAATATCTGTATTAGCTCCAAAACCATAATAAATCTGGTTATCGTATTCTACCTGCATGTGTACTTTACCTACATCATCACTTCCCTTGCTGATAGCCTGAATAGTAAACTCTTTCAAAGTCATGTGGCGTTCTACAATCTTTTTCAATGCCTTGATAGCTGCATCTACCGGACCGTTACCGCTGGCACAAGCCTCAAACTTCTCACCGGCAATGTTCAATCCCAAACTAGCTACCGAACGAACACCGACACCACTCGTCACCTGCAAGTAATCCAGTTTGATACGATGGTTCTGGCTACGGTCTGCACCTGCCCATACTAAAATATCATCATCATTAATATCTTTCTTACGATCGGCCAGTTTCAAGAACTCATCGTACACCTTGTCCAATTTCTCCTGCTCCAGATCCACACCTAAAACATGCAGGCGATGCTTCAACGCCGCACGACCGCTACGAGCAGTCAATACGATCGCATTATCATCAATACCCACATCCTTCGGATCGATGATCTCGTAGGTTTGCGCATTCTTCAAAACGCCATCTTGATGGATACCGGAGGAGTGAGCGAACGCATTACGTCCGACAATAGCCTTATTCGGTTGTACCGGCATATTCATCAAGCTAGAAACCATACGGCTCGTACTATAGATCTTATTCGTCGTGATATTGGTGATGATATCACGTTCTTTATGGCTCTTGAAAACCATGGCGACTTCTTCCAATGACGTGTTACCCGCACGCTCACCGATGCCGTTTATGGTTACCTCCACCTGACGGGCTCCGTTCAACACGCCTTGTACGGTATTCGCGGTAGCCATGCCCAAGTCATTATGGCAATGGGTGGACAAGATCGCGTTATGTACGCCATCCACATGTTCCATCAGATACTTAATCTTCGCCCCGTACTCATCCGGCAAGCAATATCCTGTCGTATCCGGGATATTCACTACGGTAGCCCCGGCCTTGATCACGGCCTCCACGACACGGGCTAGATATTCATTATCCGTACGCCCAGCATCTTCCGCATAAAATTCTACATCTTCCACATACCTACGAGCATACTTCACCGCAGCCACTGCGCGTTCTATAATTTCTTCACGATTCGAATTGAATTTATATTTAATATGGGAATCGGATGTACCTATACCTGTATGAATACGTTTATGCTTAGCATAACGCAAAGCATCGGCAGCCACATCTATGTCTTTTTCTACCGCTCGAGTCAAAGCGCAAATAGTAGGCCATGTTACCGCTTTAGATATTTCGATAACCGAATTGAAATCCCCGGGACTTGATATAGGAAAACCTGCTTCAATTATATCTACTCCAAGTGCTTCCAATTGTTTTGCTACCTGAATTTTTTCGATAGTGTTCAACTGGCATCCGGGAACTTGTTCACCATCTCTCAGTGTGGTGTCGAAAATAAATAATCTGTCGCTCATGTTTTTATCTTTTTAAGTTTTATATTCATCAAAAAAAGCCTTTCACACATGGAAGTGAGAAAGGCTTTTCAATATCTATATTCATAAATAATTACGCACGACACTCACTTCCAACCAGCCTCGCTAGTAGAATAATAATACCGTGCAATAGAATATCTATGAAACTCTTAATCATCTCTGCATTTTTCTTTTGACGTTGCAAAATTAGAGAATATTCTGACACAACAAAAGAAAAATGAAAGTTTTTTATCGACAAAAATAATAAATTAGAACTTATATTTTATTTTCCCCAATTTAAAAGCGGAAAATCGAAAAGTGAACATTTGAAATTCGAAATGTGAAATCTTAATTTTTTTAAGGAATTCCGAAATGTGTATTTTAAAAACGCATTAAAATATCTCTTAAAAGATATAACTTTCTATAACTCTTATATTTAGGAAAATGTATTTATTTTGTTTTTGATTGGGAGTGATGTTTTAAAAAAAGTGATGCCGTTAAAGGCTTTTTAATGGCTCTTTAACGGCTTATAAAAGTTAATAAACATGCTACTTTTCGACTTTTATAAAGTCGTTGTATTTGATTCGGGATTTAGGGTTAAAGTTTATGATTGTTATTTTATATCCTTTTATTCCCCAACGGAACCAAAGAAATTTGTGTTTGTAGTCTCGCTGAATAAATGACTTTATACTGTCTGTAAAAGAGTAGATGAAAGAGCTATCGCTCATATTTATGTCAAATTTCGCCCATTTATCGCTATAATGGAAAAATCCGTTTACTGGAATAAAAACGATACTGTCTTTTGTTTCGGTCACTGTCTTTGTTATATACTCAACTTCTTTTGGTCTACTCTTTAACTCTTTAATTAGTTTTGCATCAGAAGCACGATAAGCCTTTAATTCGTTGATAGTAAAGCGTAAAGCGTTATTCTCAACGACATTAAGACTGTCATTGTATTGATAGCGTTTGATTTCGCCTGAAAGTGTCGATACATTATCAGAATGCCGTTGACTTTCTTCCTTTTCTTTTTTCCACAAGTTATAAAAGGAGCATGTAACAGCAATCAGTGTAATAATGATTGCCGAAATAATAATCTTAGTTTTCATCGTTGATATGTTTTCTTATGGTTTTAAATAGTGAATTCATTGTCTCTACATAATTTGGTGCGGTCGCATATTTCGAACCGATAGTGTCAACTATTCTTTTTACAAACTCTTCCGGACTTTTACGATAAGGCCAAGCGTCAGAATAGCCGGGCTTCTGTAAAATTGACATGTGGTCTGTTAAACACTCTTCTAATGACGAATAGTCCCGGAAAAATCGTTTTACCTTATATTTATAGTGTTTCTCGGACAATTTTGTTATTGAGAGAATACATTCAGGAAATTTAAACGTCACATTCGGACAGCTAAAATATTCAGTAGTTTCAACCAAAAGTACATTTCCTTTCCACGTTGAACCTTTAGTTATTCCGAAAAGATTATATTTTCCAATCTTACTTTTTCCCCATCCGCTTTCTAATGCGGCTTGTGCGATTACGAAAACAGGACTAATGTCACTACATTTGATTGCAGCCGGATAAAGCCACTTGATAAAATCTTTTTGTGTCATGATTCTTTGTTTTTGTCTAATAGTTTATTTTGTAAATGTTCAAATTTGCTTTTTATGTATACAGATATTCCAAGCGCTGAACCTGCATAAATCAAGCACTGTGCGAATACAAGTAATACTGAATCGTGAATTTCCCCCACTGGGTCTACAAGGAATCCCGCAGCAGCAAAAGTGACACCGACAAATAACATTGTCAGTGCGCTATATAACTGGATATTTTCTTTTGTTTCTTTCTTCATATCATATTTTGTTTTTGTGCATATCCAAGTACGTCTTTAGCAATCTCTTTAGCCTTATTCCTCCATTCCTGCAAAGCGTTATACTCACTTACATACTCATCTTTTTTGTCTTCCTCGGCTTCGTTGTGCATTGTCAGGAGATGGTTCAGTGTAATGGCTGTTACGTCATCACTGCTGTATCTGGCATTGACAATAGCGGCAATGATGTTCTCGTAAGTAATTGGATTCTCCAAAATAACTATCAGTTGTTTATATGCCTTCACACCTTCCATTGTTATCTGTTCTCCATTATCCTGAATAATATACCTGTTATCCAATTTATCCACTACCTGCAATATTGGCAGTGGATTAATAGATGTCGTGTAATGTAATTCTTTCATGATACTTTGTTTAAAAGTTACAGCATAAATGTGTTATGTATCTCTCTCCCCACACAGCTTCATTTGTATATTTACTTGCTACGTAAATATTATCTTTCTGTACAGTAAGAATAGCCAACTCATTCGTTGAGCCTGTATTACAGGAGGCTATCTTATTTGAATCGAGATTTGATATAAGTCCCCGATTCATTGCATCTCTAAAATAGGTATATCCTTCTGTATCCTTTAGCACTTTATATAGTTGAATTGTTGCAAGTTCAAATAAGGCTGGTATATACCAATTTCCTTCTTTAAATACGTTGGAAAGAGTTTCTTTGTCATTAAGAAGGGTAGGTTGATATAAATAAGCATAACTGCATAAAGGAAAGAAATATCTCGTTTCCTTATAATACCAAACTGAATTTGCATCGTACGCATCCAGATAAACAAATAATTCTTCCATGGTATAAGGTATAGGCCACCCTTTTGATGCAAGTTCATTGTTTCTTCTCTCTATATAGGCTTTAAGTAATTCCTTTCCATTGTCATAACTTAATGCTCCGGATACAAATTTTTTCACCTTACCAGTTGTCTCATCTATAAAATTATCATAATTAAGATGAAGCGTTGAATTTACACCATCCACTGTGTTGTTCGGACTTTGAATTGTTCCGCTCCCAAATGTCATATTGTTGCCCCCATTCGTATATGTTGGGCAAAAACATCTTCTATCTTTAGGGTCATCAGGATTTATATAGAAGCAAATACCAACTACAGTTTTAGCCGAATTATACACATCTGAAAAACTACCATCCGCATATACATAATCACCCAGTCGTGCAGCTCTCTGATAAAAGCCTACTTTCAATATCCCTGTTATGGTGGTTCCGTCTATTTTTGTCACTGTACAGGTGACTATTGCTGTAGGCTCCGAATCCGTGGCAATTTTTGTAACATCTAAAATACCTGTTATCGCATTAATCGTGGCGTATTGGTTTTCCTCTATACTCCATGCAATGGATGATACATTATTACCTGTAACCGGCAATATCTGTGCTGTTAGCTGATATTTACCTACTGATGTAAAATAGTTTTGCCCTAAAACGTTTACCGTACCGATGGAGCGTATATAATAGGTGACATATAAGGAGTTATTTTCATCGTCTATATTTCCATATAGTGCTATTAACAGTTGTTTTTGCTCGGCAGTTAAAGTATCCGTTGCTGACGATGCAAGCGCAATTTTCCCGGTAAGTTTCGCACCGATGTTAGCCAGCTTCATTATTCTTTCAATCGGAAAAGCAGTAAAATTTATTCCTTCAAGAGAACAATTTTTCAGCGTCATATTTTTATAGGACAGTACTTCTTCCACGATTGACTGTATATTAATTTTCGGGCAGTTTTTATAAAATAATGTCTGAATATGTTCGCCGGATTCAAGGTACAACGTTTCCAGGTTTGGTTTATTCTGCAAATTCAGGTACTTAATGTTATCGCCCAGCCACATGCCCAACAATTTATCAGAATCTGGTAATTCAACGCCTGTAAGGCTCGAACCTTTGGCATAGAGATATTTAAACAAGGTGTTGTTTCGAAGAGAAAGAATAAAGTCACCTATTGTTCCTGATGCCTCGTTGTAACCAAGCCTTTTCAGATTGCTAATATCGAGAACCTCTAAGAACGTGTTGTACGATAAATCAATTGTGTATTGGTCATTGTTGGTGAAGCCTTCTTCGTCACGGCCTAGCCGTATTCTCCTTACACGGGTCAAAGGGCTGAAATCAGATACCTTAACGGAGCCAAGTGCGCTCAAATCGCCCGTGTCGGTAATCAGATCAGCCGACAAAAACGACACATAGTAGTTCTTATTATCGGAAGTAGCTGTACCGTTCTTTACCGTCACACCGTTTTTATAATCTAAACAGCGGTATATTTGCACGTCGTTAGAGGTATTTCCCCAGCGCACCCCGATATAACTTTCCATATAGGGCTTTACCCCCACAATATCGCCACCAGTGCCCCAAAATGCTAAAGTAAATTGATTTTTTACCGCATCCCCGGAAGAATACTTGCTATCCCAATACCTAAACGAGTTCCATAGCCACCATCTTCTTTGTTGCTTCTTATCACCATAAGCAGCTTCAATTTCTCCACCTTTAGCAGACTTATACTGTGCCCACATTTGGTAAGCGAATAAAGCCTCACACCATGCATCCTGATGATCTTCGAATGCTTTGATAACAGCGTCAAAAGAAAACGGTGAGCCTGTGCCGCGCATCTTATTATCCATCGCCTGCATTTCTTTCGGATATGCCGTTTGCAGGCTGTCCCAGAATGCATTCTTTGCTCCGTTATAGATTTGCAGCGTATCGCTTTCATCTTCATCCTCGTACCAGAAATTCATGTTTAAAACACCTAAATTGTTATTTCCTAAACCAGAATCCGTATCGTAATACATAGCGTACATAACCTTCTTTACAAACAGTAGCTGAAGATTTTTGCTCATGCTATCAATCATGAGAAAACGCTTCCGGATAAGGTTATAAGCTAAGGCGGTTTGTAGGTGGAAATATTGGGGCTGCTCTGTCCTAAAACGGGCAGTTCGGTAGTCAGATGTATCGGTATTCCATACTCTGCCGTCCACATCCGTGTAAGGTTCTGCCAAAGTTATGTTTGTGGCCAATTCCCGAGCGGTTTCGAAACACCAGTTATTAAAACGTCTTATGGTTTCACACTCTTTTTGAGCCGTAAGAACTTGCGCTTCATTGATGGCATTCCCATAGTCCAGCGGCTCGCCTTCTCCGTCAATGTTGGCCGAACCGTCCGGAAATCTTGCCTCAAATTCGGCAGTTACAGGATTTACAACTTTACCTTCCGCCGCATCCCAATAAGGTTTTTCTATCTTATGTAAAAAATTGGTGGTATTTTCGGATATCTCCCAAAATTCAGAATCCGGGTATTTCTCCCTGTCAAGGCCGAAAATTTCAGAATTCGATTTGTCATTATTCATGTCGAACATTCCTACAAAGAAACGTCCTCCGTTCACCTTATCCCAGAAAATTACTATTGGAATTGAATAAATGGAACATCTGTATGTTACATTACCGGTTTCGTCCAATTGATCCTGCTGCATTGGCGTATAGACTTGTAAATAGTTCAGTACATCCGTCCAAAGCATGGATATTACAGCGTTATTTGCCATTTCCGAAGAGCGGTAGTTTTTCTTGTCGCAAAACGTTTTTACGCCAATTCCGTTTAGATATAAAGAAAAAGCTTTGACTACTTTATTATAATCTGTCAGGCTAAAACCTGTGCTTTTCTTAAACTTATGTTTATAATTAAAGAAGATAAAACCGGCGAACGGATCTCTCGCCGTTACCGTGGACGAAGAAGTTCCCTGCACGCCCATTTTTGAGTTTTCGGATGTAAAAGAAGGGGCGTCCGTTTCACCCGTACTGGCCGGATTGTCAAAAGTCGTATACGGAACGTCTATATCCTCGTTCTGTTTGGATTCAGGAAGGTTTGAGGCTTGTACAATTTTTATGGGTAACTCCGGACGGGCAACACGCAATTTGTTATAGTTTACCTGCCCTGCTCCATCAAATATGTCATTTCTCCGATAAATAGCCAGTTTGTCTTTCGTGGCGGGTGTGTCATAACTGTAATTGGCTATCGTTTCCTTGATGGATAATGGCTTTAAATAACCACGCATTGAATATACATCCACATCGCATTCATCGGAACCAATAACAATATTTTGTAAATTCGTTTGCTTGAATACTTCCGTACGGGTGTACCTTGTTGTCACTTGCGGCACTCCGTTGATCCATATCGTATTAAACAATGCCGGTTGCCCAGTGGAATAGTTTCCGACTTCCGTCATAAAGCCGATACGTACTTTTTCGTTTTCATTGAACCGAGTTTCAAGAGATACAGAAGAGGTTCTATAAATAACCCTGTTCGCATAAATAATGAAGCCGATGCCGGATTCTTCGTCCAAACACTTGGCTATTACCGTTTCAGGATTAACACATGTTCGAGTAGCCAACTCGATTTCAAAGGTCATTCCTGTTTTTGTTCCCAAATTGGTAAAATCATCGCCCTGTCCGTAATTTGTTTCAAACGGATGATAATTCACAGTAATCCGGTCGCCTGCCCGTATGTGACAGGCTATATCTCCTTTGCTGTCTGCATTCCATCCCGAACGGTTCGATTCAAATGCAAAGTACTCGGAAAAAGTGGTCTCGTATTCGTGGATTGCTCCGTTCACCGTCTGCACAGATTTCCACACATCCTTTTCTGCGCTGTTGTTCGTGCGGCCCGCACTGGAAAGGTAAAAATAACACTCTGTGGCCGGGGCCAATGTAAATTCAGCGGTTTCTATATTTATCGGGAATTCTCTTACCGTACCATTCAACTCCAGCACTAAAATACGCTCCCCTACGTAAGAGGTTTCCAAAAGCGGCACATTCCATTCCTGACGCACGGAGGCTCCGTTTTGTAAATCTACCATCTCAGAGCTTTCGTACAGTACAGCTCCGTCCGGACTTTTGATGAATACGTTGATAGTAACAGGAGAGGCGGAAATCGAATACACCCAATAACCCACCTTTAATGTTTCATATAATATGGCTTTTCCCGTTGCAAAATCTGACGCTATGATAGCCTCTGAATTTCCGGTTGAGAAAATGAACTCACTTTGTATCTCCTTTGCAGAAATGGAAACTCCACTTTCTGACGTTGTTGCATTAAAACGAACGCTATGCACTCCATGTGTTGTTTCCGGAACCAAAAAAGTATGTAGGGAGTTTGCTTCTACGCCGACTGTCTCTTTCAAGACATTGTCTAAATAGTACTCTACATTGCCCGAATGACCTACAAGTTGTACCGGAAGATTGAAAGAAGAAGTTTGTACGGTTTGTAATGCTGCTATGGATTGTGATGGAAATACAAGTTCAAGAGATACAATTTGTACGTTATATGTGTAGTTGCGGGTTGCCCCTTCGTTGTTGGTAATAGTTGCGTAAATGGTATTCTCACCCGCCTGCAAATAATCCTTTAACTCGTAAGTATAAGTTTTGCCATGTACCAGCATAGTTTTAAATTCTGGTATATCGGAACCATTAATACGAATGGTAAATGTACCGGGCGTTCCTGACGCATCATTTTCGTCACTTCCGTAATAACTCTTGTAATTAAACTCTATAGGAACCGATAATCCAGAAGACACTATGGAATCGGGTGCCTGGTTCATTATTACTTTTAGTGTGGCTTGTTGGGAGCTACCGGTAGGTAACGTCAAGTTGCCCAAAAGTAAGTTTCCGTATTTCTCCCTATCTGTATCCCATATGCGAAAATCATCTTCCGACTTGAAGAAATATACATTATTGAGAGTTCTGGAATCATTCATTTCAGAAAAGGCATAGCCAAAACAGTTTGTCAGTTCCGCAACAATGTTCTCAAAGTTCCTTTCTATTTTTTCGCGAACCTCTTTGTTTGAATCGCCCGATTCCCATTTTTCTATTTCGAAAGTCATTTATTTTTCCTCCCACTTTTTGTTATCATCCCATTTCTTATTATCATCCCAAATGCCACTTATAAAATCCCACACTTTTAACGCCCCGACATACACGGCTTTGATTACCCGCGTACCCATACTGATGGCTGATACCTGTTTTCCATTAATGACAATCATTCCTCTGTAATTAAATAAATTGTATCTTCTTTTTTCTCTTCCAGTGCATTGAATTCGCCCTCATTCATAACCTCATGCTTATATCCAGAACGGTCACTAAAGTAGTCGTACATGTCTACCATTGCCCCACCGACGCGTTTAGCCGTGTTCGCCCCGACAGTGGTTTCGTCCCTTATGGCTTCTAAATTGTCTCTTAAATCTGCCATGCCTTTTTATCAGTGTTAAAATGGTGTTTAATGAATGTTTTGTTGAGTGATGGAAGAAGTCAACACATACGCTTTGCTTCTGTCTACCACAAGTCCCGGATGAAGGCTTTCCACATAGTCGCAAAAAGCGTTCATCCGCGTTTTGTATTCCACTTCCGTCATGATTTTAAAGTCCTCTTCACTCAATTCCGGGAATCCGTTAAAATCCGATAACACCGAATAGATTTTGTGACCGGAATTCTGTATGCCGTTCGTATGGGTATAAACCCGGAGTGTTTTCCCCATACTGTAATTTGTCAGTTCTGCCATAATTAGGATAATTGAATTTCCTTGATAAAATAGTGTGTCTTATCTCCAGCGGTTGCAATTATATCGACATCGATTTGCTTCATACTGTCAATCATCGGTCTATCCATACTCTCGCGTCCGAATGACACCGTTAATCCTGTCGTATTTGTCCCAGATAAGATCGAAGTGTCTTTATTCACTGTCATTGTATAATTATAGGCGTTGTTACCTCCCACAAAGGTTAGTTTTAAAGCCAAATCATGTATTACCGGATAATCCGTCTGGATGGTATATGTGTAATCAACTACCATAACATTGGTATGTCTTCCGGTTAATTTTAGTGATATTCCATTTATGTTTTGTATCTGTTCCACGTATCCAGTCCATTCCGCCGAATACGTAATGATATCATCCTGTCCGGCATCGCTGTACCGCCAACTTTTATACCCCGGCTTGTACTTATCAACCAAAGCCGTTAAGCGGTTACGCATCGTATCGGTTACCTTTCCCTGTATGGTGACCATAAAGTCGTAAGGCTTACCGTCCAATGATGAGATAACGATATCTATACCTAACTCATCTCTAACAATCTGATGCAACATACATTGTTGCCCGGTATAGGATACTTGTTTCCGCTTTTCTTCTATCCACGAAAGATAGGTTTCGTAAATGCGTACAAGCGGACTAAGCAGCACTTTGATAAGGGCGTATATGCCTACTTTCCGCAGACACATAGGCAAATAATTCAATATTAGGTCTTTCAGTTTCATAAGCTGTAATTTATCGTTGAATTTTCCGTGTCAAACAAAAATGAGCCCGTTTGGCTCTCTACCTTTCTAAAGGTACTTTCCGCACCTCCGACGGTAACGCCTTGTATTTCGGCATCAATGACACCCTGTACCCCTTTGATGGCAACAAGCAAATCGGACAGATAAAACGAACCTCCGTATTCGATTCCCTCCAAGAATCTGGATATTGCTTTTTCCACAGGTTTTGTGCTGCCATCTGAAACGAGTGTGCCGGACGCATCCAACAACAAAGCGTTGTAGATAACGGACAGTTCCAGTGTAAGCGCCTCCGGTTCGCCCGAAGAGATACGGTAATGCGTACCTGCCGCTCCGATTTCGTTCATGTATGCTGTAAACTGTGCTAGTTGGTCAGCCGTAATGGCGTGTTTTCCTTCACCTGCAACCAGGATATTAAGTTCCGTAATGGTGTTTTTTACCAACTTAACCGCGGCGTACTTGATTATCCGTTTGTTTTCGTCCAATTGCGAATAGCCGAAAGAATAATTCTTCGGGTTATAGGTAAGGCCATATCCTAACTGGAATTCGAGCGCTTTCTTATAATACCACGGAATTGACATCACGTATTCATTTTCGATGCGCTCTTCTATTTCAGACCGGAAAGCGTCATAAATGGATTCGTGTATATACAGGACGTAGGCAATAAGGGATATAAGGATACTTTCAAACGCTACGGAAGAAAAGAATTCATCGTAGTCGGTTGTTTCCGTCGTGTCAATCTTGTATAAGTCCAGAAGCGTTTTGTTTCCCATGAACGATGCTTTGATTTCCCGTTCAATTTCATCTTTTGTCCGTGCCATATCATTTATATGTTTTCGTTGTCAAACGCGTTATCGAATGTCCTGTCAAACGTGCCGTCCCCTTCCGGCATGGATGTAGCCGGATACAGTTCTTTCCGTTTGAAAAAAGAGGCGACAGCCTTATTCATCGCTTTGTCCATATTTACTTCCAATAATTGTCCGGGCGTCAGTTGTGCCGTTATTTCCAGCCCGTTATCTTCCGCCAGCTTATATACGGCCTGCACATCGCCGTATACCTGTACGGCGACATCCATAAGGGATTGCCCCTGTTTAACTTCTACTTTCATACGTATTCTGAATCTAAGTGTAATGAACTTGTTGTAATCTCTATCTTTTTTACGTTTTGCCTGTCCAGTTCAAGCGATTCCCGAATTTTGATTCGCCATTTTAACGGGTCGTCATCCAGTAGGATATCCGCAATACCTACCCCCAAAGTGGGATTTCCTTTTAATTCTCCTGGGTGCATATTCAGGATGATCGCCTGATTTTGCGCCAGAATATCACCGACCACCAGTCCGGAAGTTATCAGCCCGGCAACGTCCTTTTGTACATCAATGGCCAAATCGTAGTTTTTCAACTGAATTCCGTTCATTGTTTTACCCTTTCGTTTTCCAAATCGTTTTGTTCCACTTCATCGGTTTTGTCGGTGATGGCCGCCGCCATGCCGCTTTGTGCTGTGGCAGACCCAGTCGTACTTACTTTGTGTGTATGCTCATTGAATGCCCTAATTAAGGTATTAAGGGAATCTGTCAGGGCTTCCACTTTCACCATTCCACCCAATTTCCCGTTATTGATTAGGATATCTCCATGTAACTCTATTCGTTGTACGGCATCGCATACCAATACCACCAGGTCGTTTAAATCGCCGAACACGCTGCCCATGACAACAGCGGAGCCGATGGAGGGAACGGCTATCATGTAGTTTTGATTGTCAGCCAATGAGGCACGAAGACGGACGCCCGTAATGTCCATGTCCGCAACGGACACCGTACACGTATCCCCCTGCACGCTCTTCACGATACCGGAGTACAGGAACATACTCCCCGATGGAACGCAGCTTCGGATGTTGTTTGCCAGTCTTTTATAGTTGTCCATACCTGTTAACTTAACCTGATTCCCAATTCTATTTTTCTCTTCCCGCCACTTTCGGAAAACGTTGTCGTAACCGACTGCACGAAATATTTTCCGTCTTTTTCCGGATAATCCTTATCCTTTATCTCCGCACTATATCCGGCCTCGCAATAAGGTAGCAGCCATGTATGGATAGACCCTTCGAACCCATCGAAGGACAAGCGCTTTAACTCCGTTTCGCCCCGTTTCTTCATGCTTTCCGTGTCATCAGTGGGACACATGATTTCTTTTTTGTCTCCATACGAAGAGCCGATTTCCACTTTCTTTACCGTACCGTCCGGCGCGGTTGACTTGATGACAATCTTATACTTTTTGTCTTCCGCAGAGCGGTAGGTCAGGTCGCAGTCTTCCACATTCACGGAAAAATCGTATTTCACGTTTTCCCCGACCTTTTCCGCCGGAGCATGGATATGTAGTACTTTCCCTTTAAGATAAATATCTGCTCCGCATTCGTCCTGCACCTTCTTAATCACGTCATAGGCCGTTGCGTCGGCTATTACAAACTTCTTATATGTCCACGAATAGGAGCAATCCACCGTATACCCGCCGCCCAAATCGGAAAGGACGGTATCCAGTAAGGAGGATAATGATACATTGACCAGATTCCGGTTTTTAACCGCCTTACGGAGATTGTACAACTCATCTTCGCAGCAAATCGTAATAGAGCCGTTGTCCGTAGAGATACTTTGTATATATCCATTAAAGTTATCCGTGAACCCTGATTCTTTGTAACCTATGGAGATAGCCACCTTATCACCCCGTTTTATCTTTTGCTCAATGCCGAGGGATTCGTTATAACGGGCTGCCGGAAGTTTGATCGTTGCCGTGTCTGCAAGCAGCTCTACGCTCGTATGTATCTCTACTTCGTCCAACAGACCGAGCAGGTAGCTACCCAATTTTATTTTATAAATCATTGTCAGCATATCACTTAACCTTTAATACATCATCACGTAAAAAGATTTGTTCCATATCATCCGATACCGCCCGGATGATATAGTTTTGGTTACTGATTCCCGAGGTATGCGGAAATTCATAATCTTCAATCACCATGCGGGTGATACCGAATATTTCCAATAAAGGAGAAGCCACATAGACGCTTGACGCCTCGCAGAAAGAACGCAGTTCCCGCACGTCCGCATCCGGGTAAGCATCCGGATTGTTCAGGTTGATTAAAGCCCCCTGGATGTTAATTGAATAGTCGTCCTGTGTCCATCTCTCTTTGATTGATCCGCGAACGGCCGACTTATTCACATACCGTTTTATGATGATATTTTTTCCCGATATGGAAACAAGCGGTTCAAGTGGAAGTGTCCAAAACTCGGCAGAATCGGCGGAAGTAACCAGTTTCATCTGCAAAGGCATGGACATAGGTATTCCTAACGCATTGGATACGATGGTCTCTTTCAACTCTTCATCCGACATCTGCCGGATTTGGTCGAATTGTGATTCATCCACTTGCGATACGGCCGAATGGTTGAACAGCCAGTAAGGAGGCATTACCCCGCCGATCGTACGGAGAGCCAGATTTTCCAATATAAAACGGTTCATATTTGTCATGACCTTGCTGAACTTAATCCTATTTCGATAGCCCTGTTAATGGCTTCCAATACTAATTTTTCGATCTCTTTGCGGTCGGTTACACCGTTCATGTACGTGGTAAACGTTTCAATCAGTTTTCCGATTTGCAGGTTGATGGTTGTATTGCGTGTTCCGCCTGTAATAGCCGATTCGGTAGTATTTTTACCGTTTTTACCCTTTTTTCCGCCTTTTAAAAAATCCGCTTGAATACTGCCGGACAGTCCCGGTGTGCTGATAGGAGAATTCTCCGGTGTGCTCTTTTCTTTACCCTTTGACCTATTAACCTCTGCTGACAGGCGTTTCACATAATTATCCCCAATCCCGTTGATAATTTCCTTGCCACGTTCGTACGCCATCTTTGCCGTTTCCACACCGGACAGTGCTTTTACGCCCTGTTTGGTGTCAGCATAAGCGCCTTTAAAGTCCCCTTTAAAGAGCTTCAAAATTGCCGAACCGATAGAACCGATACCGGAAAGTAATTCCTTTATCCGGGCGATTACGACGTCCTTTATCAGGTTGGCGAATCCTTTAATCGCATCCCATACCGTTTTAACGATTGCGCGGAACGTTTCGAATTTGTTGTAACATACCACCAACACGGCTATCAGTGCAGCAATACCCGCCACAATCAAACCGATGGGGTTTGCCGTCATGGCCAGATTAAGCAGCCATTGAGCTTTGGTAACAAGCGTCAGCCAGAAGAATTGCAACCGTTCTGCGATGGTCCAGCCTTTCAAAAGGGTAGTACTGACAAAAGTCACGGCATTGTAAGCACTGAAGGCAGCCACGGCCGCCCATACCCATTCATTACCATCTGACAAGGCGCTGATAAACCATGTGACCACAGACAACACACCGGAAATGGAGGAAAAGACAACATCCAACACGGCGGAAAATGCATCAAACGCAGGCATTAAATAGGGCTGTATTATATCGTAAATACCCAACAACTGTTCTTTAAACCGCCGTATCATGCTGTTAAAGCGGCCTAAAGGTGTCTGCATCAATTTTTCGGTCATACCGTAAAACAAACCTCCCTGGGAGGTCGCATGTTCCAAAGCCGCGTTCAGGAGGTCCACACCGATTTGTCCTTTTCCCATTTTCTCTTTGACTTCCGACATGGATTTCCCGGTAATCTTGACGATATCATTAAGCGGATTCCAACCCGCATTGATCATTTGTAATAAGTCCTGGCCCTGCAATTTACCTGTAGAAGTAGCCTGAGAAAAGGCAAGAATCAAACTTTGAAAACGGTCCGTGTCCGTTCCGGCGATATCGCCGAAGCGTTTTAGATTCGGCATGACGTTTTCTACATTGATACCAAATCCCAACATGGTTTGTGAAGCCTTATAAAGTTGGTCTGTGGGGAACAGGGTTTTATACCCTTTTATATCTGCCAGCAACTTACTTGCACGCTCTTCCGACCCTGCCAATACATCAAAGGATTTAGCGGTAGCTTCCGCTTTCATGCCCATATTCGCCACTGTTCCGACGCCAGCCGTGAGGGCTACAATAGGGTTGGTAAAAAACTGTGCACCGGGAAGCGACATAAAGGCATTTTTCAGACCTCCTCCAATGGAAGCGGTAAGGCGTGTCGCTTTCCGCTCCGTTTGGACGATGGAATTCTGCGTACGTTCCAGATAGCTGTATAAACCGCCGTCTTTCGCAGAAAATTTAATTAAGAGGTCTAAAACTGTCATCTATTCGCTTTTGCTTCCCGTTCCCGGATGTCTACTAATTGTTCAAAAGTCTGTGCCCAAACATTGTCGGGCAATGTCTCAGGGTCGATGTGCATATAATAACGCATCATGGTGTCACGATATAATATCGGATTCGCCGCTTCCCTTCCGTCGGCGGCGTCTATAACTTTTTTATTTCCGCCGTTTTAATTTGCATGATGGCGTCGATTTGCGAGATTGCCCCCAGAAAGTATTGGTCATCGTTTTTAATCTCTTCGTCACCTGCTACCCAGCAGTTATTAAGAATGGTTTCCGACATCTTAATAGGGTCTTTCACGGCCATTGCATACGACATGTCTTGCCGTGAGGGGGAACGTAAGATAGCCTTTTTGGCGTCTTCCCCTTCCCCGACTACCACTTCGTACAACTGTCCGTGTTTAGCTTTCCAACCTGCTAATTCTTCCACTGTATAATCAAACATAATTATCTGTTTTAATGGTTGTTAAATACTTTTCCAAATATAACTCAAAGTGTTTTAGTACTTTTTAAACGGCGTTATAATCGACATCTAAGGCAATAAACGGAAGCTCGTGCTCCGAGAATTTGTCGCCCTGTGACATCCCTTTCGGGACGTCGGTAAATTCCACGCCTTTGATTATATCCGTTGATATAGGTTCGCCCTGTGACGGGTTTCCATACGCCACAATCAAATTAAGGTTTGCGTCCAATAAATCTCCTCCGGCTGCTCTTGTCAGCGCTTCCAATTCGGATTGCAAAAGTGTGATAGAGCCTTCACAGGATTTATTTCCCCGTTGAATGGCATGTGCCTTATTGCCTTTTGCGTACAATACCTCCTTTTCCTGTTTGGTATGGTATTTCACGCCGCGGATACCTGTCATATTCCGTCCGCCCATTACAACCGTAATGGAAGCCCATTCGTATTCTTTTGAATTAAACATACCTTTGTCTTTTAAGCGTTTGTAACTAAGAATCCTAATTCCACATCAATGAACCGTGCATACCCGAACGGGCGGACACGAAGAACAACGTTTATAGTCGATGTTGCCAACACGTTTACCGTTTCATCGATATAACACTTGCATCCCGATCCGTTCGATGCGGATAATTCGCCCTTTGCCGTCATGCTCCGGTTGACGGCATCTTCAATGGCCGTTTGCCAGTTCTTGACGATTGCAGGTTGCATCGTGCCGTCCTCGTTTACTTCGATTTCATCAAGCATGAAGTTAAGTAACGTGCCGTAGGCTATCCGTGCGGCTTTGTCAATTACACGGCGGTTGGTAATGTGCGAATAGTCATCGGTCGGGTCAACGGCCAAACGGTCATCGGTAAAGTAGTAACCGGACTTCCCGATGTAAATCCGCGGGGTGATATAACCCTTGTCATACATGTTGCTGATTTCGTCCATGTTTTTTTCAACCAGCGTATCACCTATGTACATGGCAGGCGGAGAAAGCGCCCCGTCTTTTCCCCGCCCGACATTACGCTGTACGGGAGACATGGCCAGACGCCCGGCAAGCAACCCGATGGCGGCACGTTTCGAAGAGGATTCCGTATCGCCTATCATGATGCCTACCCGGTTGTATTTTTCCTTTGACAAGTCCTTTAAGGTCATATCGGCGGAATAACTGCGTCCTTCCAACACGGTAAAGATTGGCGCATATAGTTCGGAGGCTGACCATTCTCCTACTTTTTGCGCTAGGGGCAAGGCGTCAAATACGTCTTCATCCAGTCCGTCCGTAACGGACACTTCTTCATCTGCGGACGGGTCGCGGACAATGAATACCGCCCGGACATCGCCTTTCAAATCCCGTATGGCCGTTTTCAAAATCCCGGATTCAAACTCGCAGATATCAACGAATTTTTTTGCTCTCTCAAATCCCATTACAAGGGCTTTTGTACCCTCTTCCGCAATGCTGTAAAAGTCTCTAACAAGTTTGTAAAGTCCGGGGTTGTTCTCAGCTGTCACACCGAGTTTCCCAAGTTCTGAAAGCTTCCGCACCTCATAAGCTGTATGCAAAGCGAACGTTTCCGCGACCGTCACCGCACCACCTAAAAGGAGGAAATACCCGTCCTTGTTTTCCGCTTGTGTTCCAAGCAGGCCATTTTCGTATGATATTTTTATTCTAGGTAACATAAGTTATTTTTTATTCGGTGGGTTCCTGTACGGCCGTGGTCTGACAAAGCAGGGCAATGCCTTTATTATCGTA
>ENA-OPCT01000447-OPCT01000447.1-human-gut-metagenome-genome-assembly--contig:-NODE-447-length-22240-cov-3.334100_pt1 | contig 22240 bp, 17 predicted proteins | sample MGYA00241572_ERZ501495 | MGnify/ENA primary metagenome ERZ501495 (study PRJEB25962, sample SAMEA2042580) | human gut metagenome | biome: human gut; feature: human-associated habitat; material: faeces... | reverse complement strand
TGCAGTAACAGGTCTTCCGTAAACTGGTTCGTTTTGTTTCATTCTTGGTTTTCCCTTGTATGCTGGGACTGGCATTCGTTTCTCAGGAATTTATTACAATCACCGTCACCGACAAATGGGCAGCCAGTATCCCCTATATGCAACTTTTCTGTATATGGGGAGTCATTACACCTATTAACAACCTCTGTACCAACGTCATTATCAGTCACGGCAAATCGGACATCTACATGTATTCCACCATTACACTGGATATTGTGCAACTGGCTGTGGTATTTCTTTCCTATCCTTTCGGACTGATTCAAATGGTTATCAACTATATCATGGTCAACCTACTCTGGTTCTTTGTATGGTATGTTTTTGTGCGCCGTTACATTCCCATACGGCTTTTCAACTTAGTATGCCGAGATATCTTTCCTTTCTTATTTATCACATTAGGAAGCATCGCCATAGCTTATTTCATCACCTTGGACATAGAAAACATCTATCTCCGCTTGGTTACAAAAATAGGAATAGTCGCTTCGCTATATACAGGAGTCTTATATCTTTGCAAAGCCGTTGTGCTGAAAGAAAGCATCCAATATCTAAAAAAACAGTTCAAATGAAAAATATCGTCGTTATACCTGTTTATAAAAAGAACCCGTCGGAAGAAGAACTGAAATCACTTCGCCAATGTATCCGCATATTAGGCAGTCACGACATCTGCCTGATGTGCGCCGAATCCCTAGACCGCACGGTTTATAATCAGATATTCGAAGAAGAAGGCGTCACCTACCGGAGCGAATTTTTCGATGCGTATTTCTTCAGCAGCCAGCGAGGCTATAACCGGCTTATGCTGAATTGCTCATTCTACGAACGCTTTGCCCAATGGGATTACATGCTTATTTACCAATTGGACGCTTATGTTTTCAGCGACCAATTAGATGAATGGTGCCGGAAAGGATACGACTATATCGGAGCACCTTGGAGCAAGCTAAACGGGAAAATAGACTGGCATAACTGTGGAAACGGAGGTTTTTCCTTACGAAAAATCCTTTCGTTCATTCAGTTATTCTCACATACAGGAAAAGTACTCACCCTGAAAGGATTATGGAAGTTTCACCGCTACCGGGGACCATTACACCGCACTCCGTTAGTGATTAAAGGATTCTTCGGCATAGCCAATCGGTTGGAAGATTATACCAACGGAGAAAGAGTAAATGAAGATTTGTTTTACGCATGCCTTTCACACTGTACGTACCAGGCATTCAAAATCCCGAAAACACGGGAAGCCATGTACTTTGCTTTCGAAGAGCACCCCTCATTTTTATATACACAAACCAATCAATTGCCCTTCGGATGTCATGCCTATTTAAAAAACGAGTATGAAACATTCTACAAACCGTTGTTTGAAAAAATCGAAACGGAACAGAAACCAACCAACAAATCACTCCAAACGGTATCAGTGGTCATGTGTACTTACAATGGAGAAAAGTATATAAGGGAACAATTAGATTCTATTATAAACCAAACTTATCCCATCCACGAGTTAATAATCGAGGACGACTGCTCCACAGACGGAACGGTATCCATTTTGCGCGATTATCAAAAGCAATACCCATATATCCGATTAACAGTGAACGACAGCCGCAAAGGAATTAATGACAACTTCTTTTCTGCTATGCACATGGCTGAAGGAGATTACATAGCCCTTTCCAATCAGGATGATATTTGGGAAATAGATAAAATAGAGAATCAAATGAAAGTGATGGGAAACAATTTATTATGCTCGGGATACTCCAAACCTTTCTCCTCCGACGGTTCTCCTATTCATTATGATAAACGTATTCCCAACTATTCCTTATTCAGAGCCATCTACATAGGTATTTTACCGGCACATACCTTACTGTTAAACAAACGGTTGTTATCCTACTTACCGGCAGATTCCCCTTTGCCATATGATATGCAATTGCAAATCGCCGCAGCCTCAATGGAAAGCATCGTCTACGTAAAAAAATTGTTGGTAAACCAAAGAAGATATAGAACAGATGCCACCAATTCCAGCCTTGTGCACTGCGAACTGACTTTAAACAATATATGTTCCAAAGTGAAGGAAACGATCCGATATTATCGGGAAATAAAGCCCTTTATGCAACAACGATTTTATACGGTAGAAGCTTTTTTAAAGCAACTTCCCGTAAAAAGCAAGCTATTGGATGAAGCTCTCTTAATGGCGCATTTACAAACTCAAAACACATGGAAAAGCCATTGGAAGCTCACTTTGTTATGTGTCAAGAAAAGGGATTATCTCTTTCATGTAAAAGACAATAATAAAATCAGAGCCATGCTTAGAGCTTTCTATTTCCCCATTTTTTGCAGTTATTATTACCGCTATATGAGCAAAAACTTTAAACGTTGATCTTAAAAAGAAAAAGGCCATGATTACATTAGTTCCAGTCGGAGGCTTAGCTAACAGGATGCGTTCCATCGCATCCGGAGTTTCCTTATCCCAAAAATACGGAGAAACATTGCAGATAATCTGGTATAAAGATACAGGTCTGAATTGCTGCTTCCGGAAGCTATTCCAACCCTTACTTCTTTCTGATGTAAACATTCGGGAAGCCACTAAACTGGATATGCTATTGTACGACCGTCCCCGAAAAAAGAACTTTCAAGTTCCTCGCTTTTTTCAACAATTTCTTTTCGATACCTGCCTTTATGAACGAGATGCACGCACACAAACAGATAACGAATTCGACTACTGTGAATGGAGCCATACCTTCCAACGCAAATATATAGCAAGCTATAACAGTTTCTTCCCTGCTACGCCTGCGCTTTTCCATAAACTCTTCATTCCGGTACAACCAGTTCAAGATAAGATTCAGGAGTATGTATCACAATTCGGTGTACACACCGTAGGCATACACATCCGAAGGGGAGACCACCAAACAGCCATCAGTCAAAGCCCTCTGAAACTATTCATCCAGCAGATGGATAAAGAACTGGAGCAACAAGAAAGTACTTTTTTTCTCGCAACCGATTCGGAAGAAGAAAAGCAGACGCTTCTGCACCGTTATGGAGATAGAATAATCACCACCTCTCAACCTGCCCACAGGAATTCCATAGCCGGGATGCAACAGGCGGTAACGGAACTATATACGCTTGCCGCCACACAAAAGATAATAGGTTCATATAAAAGTTCTTTCTCCGAAATCGCTGCTACCTTAAGCGGATGTCCACTTATAACCATAATCAAATAATATGATGACGTTTACTATATTCCCCCATCTGCCTTTCCATCCGGATGCTAAACCCAATCCGTATATTCAAGATTTTATTGCCACTTTAAACAAGCGGCAAAACACGGTAGTAGTCAATCCACCCCATAAAAACCCGTTACTCAGCTTGTTTTTATGCCGCCAATGGGGAGATATATTTGTATTTAATTGGTTCGAAAGTATTCCCGACTTCAAATATGGCAGATTACAAGCATTTATTGCCATACTCTTGATTTTTACCCTTCGCCTGAGAAGAAAAAAAATCGTATGGGTATTGCACAACAAACGTCCGCATGACGCCAAACATCTTTGGCTCAAGAAGAGACTAACCCGATTCATCGCCTACCGGGCAGACTTAATTCTTACCCATGCGCAAGACGGGGTGGACCTTGTAAGGACAATCTTTCCAAGTGCAGCACACAAGGTTCATTTCATCAATCATCCGACAAAGAACAGGCTTCCGCAAGCCTCTTTATCGCTACCGGTTATCTATGATTTACTTATTTGGGGACATATTTCCAAGTACAAAGGGATTTTTGAGTTTGCTGAATTCGTCAAACAACATCCTACACAAATGGGACATCTACGAATTTGTATTGTAGGAGATTGTACTCAAGAGAAAGTCTTTAATACTTTACAATCGTTAGTGCCGTCCAACATTACCTGTATCCGTCACAGCCCCACTTTTGAGGAACTCGGAAGATACATCCGCCAATCGCATTTTGTATTAGTTCCCTACCAACCGGAATCCATTCTTAGTTCGGGCATCTTAATGGATTCTCTTTCTTTCGGGGCCAAAGTGATAGGTCCACATACCGGTTCGTTTAAAGATTACGAACATGAAAATAAATTGAATGTCCATACCTTCACTTCTTTCAAAGAGATTCCGAAGATTATAAGCAACGAAAAGGATACACAAGTAAACCTTGAACAATACGCCCGATTTCTAGAAGAAAATAATTGGGAACACTTTGCCGACAAACTTATCGGACTACTTCAAGAAATTAACCATTAAATAAGCAACTAATGAAATCCATCAAACTGTTTCTCAACCGGATAAAATTCTTGCTGCAAAAGCAAGCAGGCATCACCCAGAGCCAAAAACCTTACCCAAATTGGTACAACTTTTTCGCGCTCTGCTCCACCGAAAATGGAACGAGGTTACATTTTACACCTGATTCGCCGACCGTCTGCAATACCGAAGCAAACAAATTTATACCATACATCGCATTACCAAAACTAAAGGAAAACATTTTATAACTGACAACATATGAATTCGCCTAAAATAGCCCTCGTTAAACAAGAAGTCTACCAAGACTTATATGTTTGCCCAGTAACGGAAAAAGACCCTGCACAGGTTCTTTTTTCCTCGCAGGGACGTGTCGGTCCTATCGGTCTAATGGCCGAATTGGATGCTGATTTCTACATAGTGAAAGAAACGTATGAACCGGAAACACAACTTTATCGAAAAGTAATTCCGCATATTGCCAAATATCTTTATCTTTTAAAGACCGAAACGTTAGACAAGATTCCCGGACAAGAATTCAAACAACCTGGTAGTACACATGCTAACGGCGAGTATGCTGTAGAAGCTGCCAACATTGACTGGGGACAATATGACATTGTGATTTCTATCAACATCAGTCTACCTACCAATCTTATATTGCAGTATCCACATACGTTGTTTGCTTACATGATTGGCGAAGCAAACATGGCCACCCGAAAAGTCCGTTTCGGATACGATGCCACCCTGAACCAAATGACAAGAGGTATTACCACCGACCAGAACGGAGTAATTGATTTTCCTTACACCTTTGTAAAAGGTGATACCTTGGAACACATCATGCAAAAAGCTTTAGGCAGAACTTCACGGAAACAAGGCGTATTTATGGAAATCAATTCAACGAAAGAACGCCCTGTAACACGTGTACCTCACCATTTCCATCCTCTGGAAGAAATCGGTCAGCACATCATACTACACCAACAACGGATTGCCGAAAATCTGAGGAATATCTATGATGCTAAATACTTCGTTAAAATGGGCGGACGTCAGATTCGGGGAAATTCCGTGGCCGAAGCCGTTTCCTTAGGAGCTTTAGCCATAATGAACCGCAACGAAGTGATACACAAAGAACTGATTATCGACGAATGCCATGTAGAAAACATGGATGAAGTAATAGCTCTTATCCAACGATTGGAAACACACCCTGATGAATACGCTCACTTGGTAGCTAAACAAAGAGGCGTCCTGACCCACCTGTTTTTCGACTGCCCGATGAAAGCGTTGAAACATAGTCTCGAAACCAAGCTTCAGAAAGGTGGAGCACACCCTTATACTTGGTTCCATAAATTAACCGACCGTATTTACTGCATTAAACCCTTTTAAAGAATTATGAGTTACGCACCCGTTTTATTATTCGTATACAACCGTCCGGAACACGTACGCCAAGCCATTTTGTCGCTGCAACAAAACGTCTTGTCTAAAGAAAGCGAACTATTTATCTACTCTGATGCTCCCAAAGATGAAACTAGCAGAGAGGCTGTTAATGAGACGCGCCGTTTTATCCGTACGATAAACGGTTTCAAACAAATAACCATCATCGAACGAAACGAAAATTGGGGACTTGCACGCAACATTATCGATGGCGTGACTACTCAAGTCAACCGTTATGGGAAAGTGATTGTACTCGAAGATGACCTTGTAGTGGCTCCTTATTTCCTACAATTCATGAACGATGCTTTGGAAGTATACAAAGACGGAAGTCGGACATATACAGGCATGCGACTTTACCCAAGCTCCCAACCTGCCGGATACCTTCCTCATCAAATGGACAGGCAGCTGGGGATGGGCGACCTGGAGCCGTGCCTGGAAACATTTCAACCCCGACGGAAAAGCACTTTTACAAGAGCTTGAAAGAAAAAAACTCACTTATGAATTCGATTTCAACGGTAAATATGGATATACCCGCATGCTCCGCCGGCAAACGGAAGGGAAAAATAATTCATGGGCCATACGATGGAATGCCAGTTTGTTCTTACAAGGAATCCTCTCGCTGAATGTAGGTAAATCTTTGGTACAAAACAATGGATTCGATGGTAGCGGGACAAACTGCGGAGGCGGAAAGCTCTATGCTTCCAGCCTCTACATGAAGGAGTTACCGGTGGTTCTCATTACCCCTGCAATAGAAAATCTTACCGCGCGTAAAGCCTATATTGACTATTACGCACGTACCAATTCGTTCTTTGCGAAAGCCTTACGCCGTATTAAACGGACCTTAAAAGGGGATTTCGGTGCCTGAGTACTCGCCTGCCGGAACATTCTTCCACAGGTCTGTGAGATGAGAAAGAATATCTATCTTTGCTTTCACACGCAATTAAAGTTTCAAAAAGATAAAAATAAAGTAGAAAAAAAGTACTTTTGCAGAAACATTTGGAGCAGCTTATGAGAGTACTAATCATTAACACATCGGAAAGAATAGGAGGAGCTGCCATTGCAGCATGGCGTTTAATGGAAGCGTTGAAAAACAACGGTATCAAGGCTAAAATGCTGGTACGCGATAAGCAAACCGACCAAATAACGGTAGTAGAGTTAAAGAAATCATGGTTGAATATCTGGAAATTCATTTGGGAACGTATCATCATCTGGAAAGCCAATCATTTTAAAAAACACGAATTATTTTCGGTAGACATTGCCAACACAGGCATCGATATCACTTCCTTACCGGAATTTAAACAAGCCGATGTAATCCACCTTCACTGGATAAACCAAGGCATGCTCTCTCTTCGCAACATTCAACAGATTCTGGACTCGGGCAAACCTGTGGTATGGACCATGCACGATATGTGGCCTTTTACGGGTATTTGCCACTACGCCGGAACTTGCGACAGCTACATCAGCGAATGCCGATATTGCCCATTATTATACGGAGGTGGAAGCAAAAAGGACTTGTCGTATCGTACATTCCAAAAGAAAAAGGAACTGCTCGAAAAATCGCGCATTACCTTCATTGCCTGCAGTCGCTGGCTGGAAGCCATGGCAAAACAAAGTTCATTATTAAAGGGACAAACCATTACAAACATTCCAAATGCAATCAACACGAACCTCTTCAAGCCCCGCAACAAGCAAGAAGCCAGAAAGAAATGCGGATTGCCGCAGGACAAGAAGCTTCTTCTTTTCGGCTCGTTAAAAATCACTGATAAACGGAAGGGAGTGGACTTCCTGATTAAAGCCTGCGAACTGCTCTGCCGGAAACATCCGGAAACAAAATCCCAGTTGGGAGTGGTAGTAGTAGGCAAACAGGCACAGCAACTGGCCGAGTTGATTCCATTTCCTGTGTATAATATGGATTATGTAAGCGATGAAAAGAAACTGGTAGACATCTATAATGCCATTGATTTATATGTTACTCCTTCCCTACAAGATAATCTGCCTAATACGATTGTGGAAGCTATGGCGTGTGGCATCCCTTGCATAGGATTCCATGTAGGAGGAATTCCGCAAATGATAGACCATCTGCACAACGGATATGTAGCGAAATATCAGTCGGCGGAAGATTTTGCCAACGGCATTCATTGGGCGCTGAATGAGGGCGAATACGAAAGTCTCAGCGAAGAGGCTTGCCGTAAAGCCGTTGCATGTTACTCGGAAACCACTATCGCAAAAAAATACATCGATATATATAATAAGGTAACCGGCCATGACGCATAACCGCTTTTTCCACCCGAAGTTCTCCATCATCACCGTTACATACAATGCAGAAACTGTATTGGAAGATACGATTCAAAGCATTGTGACCCAAACCTACAAAAATGTGGAATATATTATCATAGACGGAGCCTCTAAGGACAAAACCATGGAAATAGTAAACCGTTATCGGGATCATATCCATACAGTTATCAGCGAACCAGACCAAGGGCTGTACGATGCGATGAACAAAGGATTGATGCAGGCAACCGGTGACTATGTCTGTTTCTTAAATGCCGGCGATTGCCTGCACGAAGACGATACACTCTATTTAATGGTGCACGCACTGAACGAAACCCAAGCATCTGATCCTGCCATGCCACTTCCGGATGTGCTTTACGGCGAAACGGCAATAGTAGATGCCGAAGGACATTTTATCCGAATGCGTCGTCTATCCGCACCGAAACATCTTACTTGGAAAAGCTTCCGTCAAGGCATGCTGGTATGCCATCAAGCCTTCTTTGCCCGCCGGGAGCTTGCAGAACCTTACGACCTGCAATATCGTTTCTCCGCAGATTTCGACTGGTGCATCCGTATCATGAAAAATTCCCGTCTCTTGTTCAATACTCATTTAACCATTATCGATTATCGACAAGAAGGGCTTACTACCCAAAATCACCGCGCGTCGTTAATAGAGCGTTTCCATATTATGCGCCGACATTACGGACTAATGAGTACTTTGGCGCAACATGCCTGGTTCATTCTGCGGCTTGCTTTCAGAAAGTAAATGATGCTATTCACCAATCACGATTTCCTAAGATATTTTTCGGGAGGCCCGAATAACCGTTCAACAGGAAAAACATACGGCTTCCGGGAAGAAGAAAATCTATTCCGAAAGTATATCCTCTCAGGAATACAAGCTTTCGGAACCTTTTCCTTTACCGTTTTACAGGCACTTCCCTTACCGAGCCGTCCGGCTTATGGAACTATTTCTTCATACGACGACGGAATGTAATAAACAGTCCAGTCAATATCCCGACAGCCAACAATACCAATGCACACAAAGCAATGGTTTCCGTCACATGCAACGATACGGGATCGAATGTGAACTCTATAGTATGCTTACCAGCCGGAACATGCACGGCACGCAATATATAGTCCGCACGCCCCACGGGAACTTCTTTCCCGTCCACAAAAGCCTGCCAACCGGGATAGTAGACTTCGGAAAATACAACTGTTCCGCCTTTACGGGAGTTTACTTCATAGGTCAGCTTATTAGGCTCATAACTCAACAACTTCACACTCCGCAATGAATCATCTGCAGGTGTTGTCAAAGCGGGAACGCTTCCGGCATCAGACGCCCCCAGCACTTCGGCAAATTTCCTATCCACCACCGCTACCGTACGAGGATTCACCTCATGCAAAGCTTCCAGTTCCTCGTTAGCATTATTTACGAATTTCACTTCATCCACAAACCATGCATTACCGTAAGCATGCGGATTTTGTAAAGGAATAGTAGACTGGTTTTGTCCGGGGAAAATAATCCAACGTGTATTTAGCATATTGATAACGGGAAATAATGAATCATTAACCTGGGTCATGTCTCCCTGTTTATCTACTACCTCTTTAAACATTAACTGCATTTCGGAAGAGAGATGTTCTTCTATCATCTCTTGATAACGCCGCAATTTGGCTGCATGGTATCCGCCCACACTTTTATGCCAGTAAGAAGTTTCATTCTCATTGAACGTATTGGTAGCTAAATTCAGCACACGATAATCCAAAGTCTTGTCCTGCAAAATATATTGGTCTGTAGCGGAAGGATTGAAAGCATTTTCACGAACCGTTTTCTCTACAAACATATCATCGCTAAGATAACGTTTGTTTACCTGCCACATATCTATAACGCATAGTAAAGCCACCAGCACAATCATAATGTGGGACTTCAATTTTCCCCTATTATAAAGCAACAGCAACAACGTCCCCACTACGATAATGAAGAAACTGCGCCAAGCATCAGCTATAAATATGGCAACACGCATATCCTCGAGATTGGCAAGAATCGGTGTGAGATGCTCACCTAAATTACTTCCCTGCAATGCCGCCATCTCCATGGTAGATACGTATGAGGGGAAGAAGAAACGGGGAGCCAAAGCAAACAACAATGCCAGTCCACCCGTCAGCCCGAAGCTGATATAGAATGCTTTCAGATTTTCTCTCAACACTTGAGGACGGGTGATAATTTCTTTCAAAGCCAGCATGGCAAGCAATGGAATAGTGAACTCTGCAATAACCAAGATTGATGATACCGCACGAAATTTGTCGTACATCGGTATATAATCGAGAAAAAAGTCAGTAAAGCCCATAAAATTCTTTCCCCAGGAAAGAAGAACAGATAATACTGTAGCCGCCAATAAAGCCCACTTCATAGGACCTTTTACAATGAATATCCCTAAAATAAAAAGCATCATCACAAATGCTCCCACATACACCGGACCGGAAGTTCCTGGCTGCTCACCCCAATACTGGGTTAACTGACTGTAAATAGGCATATATTGCGAATCGGCCTTTTCCATAGCCTTATCATTGTCAGACATCAACATAGGCTTGTCTCCCCGATTAGAAGCACCTCCTTTTACATTCGGCACAAGCAAGGAAAAAGTTTCACCGATACCATAGCTCCATTGAGTAATATAATCGCGTTCCAGACCGCTCTTAGTTTGATTGCCTGTATTGGCTTTCACCAGTTCACTCTTTCCGCGCATAGTTTGCTTGCTATATTCATAAGTATGATACAGATTTGACAAATTAACTGCTACACCCACCAAGGCTGCAATAATCAACACTCCGGTAGATTTCAGAAAATGAGAAAATTCTTTTTTTCGCCATGCGTCCACTCCGAAAGCAATCGCCATAAAGAACATGACAAACAAGAAATAATAACTCATCTGCATGTGGTTTGACAAAATCTGCAATGCTACGAAAAGTGCCGTAACAATACTTCCCCACAGATATTTACCTCTATAAACCAGCACCATACCGGCAATCGTAGGCGGTATATATGCCAACGTTACAAACTTCCAGATATGTCCGGCAGCAATAATAATGAAAAAGTATGAAGAAAAAGCCCAAATAATGGCTCCCAGAGATGCCAGCCAAACTTTAAAATCGAAAGCCCGCAATAAAATATAGAATCCCAGTAACATAATGAAGACCAACGCTACGTCACCCGGCAAAAACAAGCGATACCACTTCTCCACCGTCCTTAATGAATCAGTAGAATCGTAGCTCGGCGCCATTTGGTAAGTAGGCATACCACCGAACAGTGCATTGGTCCAACGAGTACGTTCACCCGTACGCTCATAATAATCCCTTAATTCTTTTCCCGAACCGATACCCGCCACCGAATCGTGCTGTGAAAGAATGCGTCCTTCTATTACCGCCGGAAAGAAATAAACAAACGAAATGGCAGCAAAAAGAATAATTGCTACAACATCAGGCAGGATTCTTTTTTGTAAGTTCATAAGCATATCTATTTATTTGGCGGCAAAGATACGATATACTCTGCAAAATGCGTACATTTGCATCTGAAATAAAGTTGAATAATGAAAATAGGAATCATTAATGCCATGCACAAAGAGCATGAGCAAATTGCATTATTATTAGAAGAAAAAAAAGAAATAAAAGAAGGACGTCTCACTTTTATAGAGGGTACTCTTTACGGGAACACCATTATATTAATGGAAAGCGGTATCGGCAAAGTAAATGCAGCCATCGGTGCATTGGAACTAATCCGGTGCTTCGAACCGAATTGTCTTGTCAACACAGGAGTAGCAGGCGGCATTGATGCCAAACTAAAAGTAATGGATGTGGTAGCTGGTGAGAGAGTTGCCTATCACGATGTGGATTGTGGGCCTGAGACTGCCGCCGGACAGGTACAGGGTTTACCTCTCTTTTATGAAGCAAACAGTATGCTTTATCACTATGCAACAGCTATCCAGACGGAAACAACGATTCACGGAGGACTGATATGCAGCGGAGACCAGTTCATTACCAACCCTTTGCAATTAGCCGCTATCAAGGCTAAATTCCCCGAAGGACTGGCAGTAGACATGGAATCGGGTGCCATCGCACAAGTTTGCTATCTTTATAATGTACCGTTCCTAAGTTTCCGCATTATCAGCGATACTCCGGGAACCGACCATCATTTCGATCAGTATCTCAATTTTTGGGATACCATGGCGGAGAAATCTTTTAAGATAACCAAAGCTTTCCTAGAAAACTTACCGGAAGTAAAGAGTTAAAGAAAAGGATATAGAGAAAATAATAAAGGAGGCAGAGCTCATAATATTGTCGACAATTTTAAAGGTATCCAACCAATTCTTTACAAAGCGAAACGAAATGATAATTCCTGAACAAAACGATAACTTCTATGATTTCTTGAAATTGCTACCTAACGAAACTTAAATAAATGATTGGTGTAATCCGGATAACCTACCGTGAAATAAACATATTAAACTAAAGAAATTTGTATTTGAACAATCGATAATTATAATATATATGAAAACAATACCAAGCTTTACCATCGACCATCTGCAACTGTTGCGTGGTATTTACGTTTCCCGCAAAGACCAAGTCGGCGGAGAAACCGTCACAACATTTGATATCCGCATGAAAGAACCGAATCGTGAACCAGCGCTTGGACAAGGCGCATTACATACTATCGAACATTTAGCCGCCACTTTCCTGCGTAATCACCCCATATGGGCGGATAAAATTATCTATTGGGGCCCGATGGGTTGTCTTACAGGCAACTACCTACTTATGAAAGGTGATCTTAAATCGGAAGATATCATAGAGCTCATGAAAGAAACGTTCCGCTTTGTTGCAGGCTTCGAAGATGAAATACCTGGCGCCGCTCCTAAAGATTGCGGTAATTACCTGCTTCATGATCTGCCGATGGCGAAATGGGAAGCGGCCAAATACCTGCATGAAGTGCTGGAACAGATTACAGAAAGAAACCTGCATTATCCAGAATCTTAATATATTTATGAAAAGACATGTACTCAATGTATTGGCTTGCCTTATGCTGTTCGCATGCAACCAATCGCCTCAGACCGCTACATCCGTATCCGACGCACATTTAGACAACAAACAAGGAGACTTAGGAAACGGAACATATTTGAATCCCATCTTGGGAGGTGATTATCCCGACCCTACTATCATGCGTGAAGGAGAAGATTATTACATGACCCATTCTTCTTTTGATTATGTACCGGGACTCATTGTTTTTCATTCGAAAGATTTGGTAAATTGGGAACCGATCAGTTATGCATTAAAAACTTATCTAGGTTCAGTCTGGGCACCAGATATCACTAAATACGGCGATAAATACTATATCTATTTTACGGTAGCCCATCCGAAAGGACGCATGAATTTCGTCACGTACGCCGACTCGCCTTACGGACCGTGGAGCGATCCGATAGATCTGAAAATCGGTAATATAGACCCTTGCCATATAGTGGGAGAAAACGGTACAAGATGGATGTTCATGAGTAACGGAAAAAGGGTAAAACTGACTCCGGACGGATTGGCTATAATTCCCAATACAGAAGAAAAAGTTTACCAGGGTTGGATGTATCCCCAAGAATGGGAAACAGAAGGCCTTTGCTTGGAAGGACCTAAGCTTCGCAAAATCGGCGATTACTATTATTACCTGAATGCAGAGGGTGGAACCGCCGGTCCTCCCACCAGTCATATGGTAGTGGTAGCTCGTTCCAAATCCATTGACGGGCCCTGGGAAAATTCTCCCTATAATCCACTTATCCATACTTACAACCGGAACGAACGCTGGTGGTCAAAAGGACATGGTTCACTCATCGATACCCCCGACGGGAAATGGTATGTCGTATATCATGCATACGAAAACAGCTTCACAAGTTTAGGACGCCAGACTCTGCTGGAACCGGTAGAAATGACGGAAGATGGATGGTTCAAAGCAGCTTTACCGGGAACTGCTATTGAAAAGCCGATACAAAAACCGATCGTATCCGAACAAAAAGCTGACCGAAGAGAGCGGTTAAATGAGTTCCGCATCGGATTAGACTGGAAATTCTATAAAGCATTTGATCCGGAACGCGTGAAAGTAGAAAATGGAATCCTGACTATGAAAGCTAAAGGTGACCATCCGGCAAACTCTTCTCCCATCATGTTCATTGCAGGCATGCGCGCTTACGAAATAGAAGTTGAAGTAGAAAAAGATCCGGAAACGATGGCCGGACTATTATTATATTACAACAGTGATTTTTTTGTAGGAACCGGTTTCGACAGTCAAAAAAGATATCGGTTCCGAAAGGGAAAAGGGAATGGAGGTACAGTACATGAAGGCAAAAATCACCTCTGGTTGAAACTCCGGAATAATAACCAAGTGGTAACCGGCGCTTATAGTTATGACGGAAAAACTTGGTATCAAGAGACTTGGGGTATGGAAGTTTCCGGTTACAACCATAATACACTTTACGAGTTCCAAAGCATGTTACCCGCCTTATTTGCATCAGGCAAAGGAGAGGTACGTTTCAAGAACCTCAAGTTCACACCTATCCGATAATTTCACTCTTGTTTTGTTGCATCGATAATACAATGTATTGCACAGAAACAGGACGATGTTATAAGAGCCAATTATCTAATCTTTATAAGGCTGTCTCTAAATCAAAAAGAGGCAGCCTTATTTATATGAAGCTATTCTTCCTAACCACATATTCGAATGAAAGAAAAGCAATGGTATTTTGTTTTCTCACACATTTATTCGCTAGTTTTTAATCTTCATATTCGATTTTGAAGCATTCATTTATTAGTTAAAGAAAAATATTGGATCTTCACGCAACCAATTACTGGATAGAAAACGTCCTCCTTTACCTTAGCAAACACAAAATCTTTGTTTTTTTAAGTATCACTTCCGTTGAACTAAGAATTGAAAATATGAACTTTACCGATTGTTCTCATTATCCGCTAAAACTGTAGCTCCGTCCTACAACATAAAACCAACACAAAGAGAATTCACATAGTAGGCAGATGAAATATATTCATCAAAATACTTCCAACAACAAGCAGCAATATAAAAAACAGCATTATTTTCCCTCTATAGGCAGAAGGAATAGAAAACGAGCTCCTCGGGTATAATTCTTATCCACCTTTACTTCACCATGCAAGCGTTCCGCAATTACACGACAGATATTCAATCCTAAGCCTGTACCCTGTTTAAATTCATCCAACTTTTTAAAACGCTCAAAAATTACTTCCGCATGTTCAATAGGTATGCCCGGACCAGTATCAGCCACCGAAAAGGTAACAAATCCCGGATATTCCGATAAAGAACAATGCAAATGAATTTCACCATACTTTGTATACTTTTCCGCATTAGTAAGAAAATTAATAAGCACCTGTTTTACCCTATTCCTATCGGTCAGGATTTTATAATCGTCTTCCACTTCAGAGGTAAAATAAAGCCGTACTCCTTCCACCTTCCGGTGCATTACAGTAGAAATGGACATTTTACACAGTTCATTACATGACCATGCTTCTTTCAGCATGGTATACCGTCCGCTTTCCAGATTCGACAAATCAAGAACATCGTTAATCAAAGTAGTCAACAAGTCGGAATTATGTTGTATCAACGCACTGAATTGTTGCTTCTGCTCCTCAACAAGCTCTAACTCCGGTGAAGCAAGAAGTTGTGAAAAGCCTACAATAGAATTTAATGGTGTACGTATTTCATGACTCATATTTTGAATAAAAACAGTCTTCATTCGGTCAGCTTGTTCCGCTTGGTCACGTGCAATTCTCAACTCTTCATTTTTGCGAGTCATGCGCATCATTGATATATAACGTCTGCGCAAATAAAGAATCAAAAAGCCAATAACGAGCGAAAGCAAAGAAACAACTAAAGTAAGCAACACGATCTTATGTTTTGAAATCGTTTCCAATTCCTTTACTGCCAATGCTTTCTTCTCCGATTCAGCTTTTAAACGTGCCAGTTCCAACTCTCGGTTTTTTAAAGCCAATTCCTTCTTTTCATTCTCAACTCTTTCATACATAGAACGTGTGGTAGCTTGTTCCAACTTCAGTTTCGTATTATTCAGTTCCAACAAATTCGCCTTTAACTTTAACTGTTCGTTACCAATCTGCACGATTAATTCCGTCATGTCAGAAGCCTGCATCTCATTTGAAATAGAATCCATCAGCCCTCTCCGTTTTCTATAAATCTCGAAAGCTTTTTCATAATTCTTTTCCTTTTCATACACAGTACATTGCAAATCAAGACGTTGCATCGTTGTCAGGACAGAATCTTTCGCTAACAAGCTATGTGCCTGATCATACTCTCCATGCAAGATACATTTCTTTATATGTAAAGACTTTAAAGTACGTTCCTGAATAACACCATATTGCCGCATATCCTCCAAACACTCTTCATAACATTCATCAAAATGTTCTTTATCCTCCATATTATACAATACTACACATTTTGTTTGCCGTGCAGTCACTCTATCCTCATCCGTCTGAGCGGTTTTCAAAGCCAATTCTATATATTCAAGCGCTTTCTGAGGATTCTGCAAATAATTATAAGTAACAGCTATATTCAAATATATCGGCGCAAGAGATTGACCGGGTAGATTTTCTTTTGCATAGTCTAATGCCATTTGATATTGCTCTAACGCCATCTGATAGTTTATTCGCACCGTATAAATATGTCCGGCAGTACGAAAACTTGTAAAGATACCATATGGATTATTATCATCGAAAGCGCTGTTCTTCATATCTTCAACCTTCTGAAGCGCATGCATCGATCGTTTCTGATTCAACAGAAAAATAATTTCTTGGGAATAAGCGAAATAGAAATATTGTAGGAAGCCGTTTTTACGAGCATATTTCCTTAGTTTATCACAAGCTTTTTGGAGTTCTCCGTATTTTGCTACTGATACATAATAATAAGTAGGAATCACCAAAGCAAGACATTGGGCCTTTTTATCGTTCAATCTTACCGCTTCTGCAAATAAACTATCTGCTATGCGTAATCCTTCAGCAGAAACCCGATATTTCGCACCCCGTTGATAAATAGGATAAAGTTCATCTCTAATCTTATAAGGATTATTCTGAGCCTTTGTCGGTACAGAAATAACTAACAAAAACAACAAACCTATTATTCTATAACTGTACTTCAAGCTCTTCATCTCTTTTAACTGCCACTATTTAATTTATACCATCGTTATAATCCGTTTCCAATGCCGGCACACTCCAAGTCCAGCGATTATTTCCATCTACCGGCATCGTAAAAGCTGTCTGATCGGTAAAATTTCCTCCATCAGCGTAGGTCTTACGGTTTAGCGGATCATTCCAGCGTTTCATATCGAACCAATCGAAACCTTCACCCCACAATTCTAAGGCACGATAGCGTTTAATTTCCTTCAAAAGTTCTTCCCCTTCTTTCACACAAGTATAGTCAACATCCCGTCCGCTATCTTTATTCAAAGCAATCAACGCTTTTTGAGCTTGCTCTGGTTTATTTAAGAAATAATTTGCTTCTGCCTCAATTAACAACATTTCGGAAGAACGAAAATGATTTAAATGTCCTCGTCCAATACCATCTTGTGAACTGACTTTAAATTGCATATAAGCAAATACCAAATGAGTCGATGGCATATCAGGATGCATGGAAAAGGCTAAATCATATAACGGATACCCCTTTGGCGCATAACCTGCCGACGCAGTTCCAGAGGTATTAAAAACATACCCTTCACCATCTAAAAACAGCCTCCGCCGTATGTCCGTTTTCGGAATTTGTTCAAATAGCTCTCTATTAATACAAAATGCCCGTGATGTATAGTTGGTACTAATTGTATTATATCCCATCTTAGAAAAATAAGAATAATAACTTAACGACTCGGATTCTGAAGTATAGCTACTCCATATCCATTCCGAAGTGGGTTTATTAAAGCCCGAACAATATGCATCATTGTCCATCAACGGATATCCCTCCCGAGCTAAAGATGCCATCGTAACCGCCGTGGCATAATCCTGTCTGTTGAGTGAAGCACGAGCATAAACCGCATATGCAACAGAAATATCCGGACTGTAATTATCTCCTTCCGGACGTGACAAGCCCGAGAGAGTATAACAACGAATCGCTTCATCCAAATCATCATAAATCTGCTTGTATAATTCCGCCATCGTACAAAGCTCTTTATCATCCGTTGAAGTATCGATTCGCAATACCACACCCGAAGCGGCGCCTTCATTAGAATCTACCCAACGATTACAATAAAGCTGTGCCAACATTGTATAACAATAAGCGCGGAAAGTCAAAGCTTGTGCCCTAATAAACAGTTTCTCACCTTCAGGTCCGGCAGCATTATTTATATTCACTACAATCGTATTTGCGTTACCTATTACCATATAGTAATACCACCAAGGATAGTAACAATAGATAGAATTTACATTCCCCATGTAATTCGTTCCCTTAAAGAGAGGAGCATACCCGTCACGGTTCGCAAAAACAAAATGATTTCCCATCCAGTTTCCGTATATCATTTTGATAGCCCCTTCGCCGTTAAAATCCTGCGACGAGAGTTTATCCCCTACATAATAAGGAAAAGGAGCATTCATCAGTTTGCATAAACCATTTACGGCACTCTTAGCCATCTCAGTAGTTTCGAACATGGTAGTTGTTCCGGTTTGATTTGTTGGTTCGGTATCCAACCAACCGGAGTTACACGCCGCAAACGACCAAGCCATAGCCAAACAAGTTATAATATGTCTGATTTTATTCATATTCATCTTATAATTTCACTGTTAATCCCAACGAGAAGATACGCGGGGAAACAAATCTATTATTGGTACTACCATCGAATGACTCCTGTGGGTTCAATCCTTTCCGCTTGGTTAAATAGAACCAATTCTCAATGGAAAAATCCAAATTTATACTATTCAAATCCAAACGTCTTACCCATGAAGCAGGCATCGAATAAGAAAGCGTTATATTCTTCATTGACAAATAAGAAGCGTCTTTCAGAAAACGATTCGAAGTGGCATTATTATAGATACTCATATTGGCATCTAATATCGGAATTCCGTCCGGATTTATACGATTTGGCGAATCTTCAGTTATCCCTTCGGGAATACCGTTCCATGAATTTAACACATCTTTATGCAAAGCGTGTGGAACTGTTCCGGTAACCATTAAAGAAGCATACGAAGCATCATATATTTTTCCGCCAACCGAATAGGTCAATAATGCCGATAAAGAAAGATTCTTCCATTTTAAAGATGTGGAAAAAGATCCGTAATAACGAGGCAGGGCATCGCCACTCCAATCTTTTCGCGCAATACTGGCATTATTTGTATAATAGTCATCACCTATCCGAATCAAATCCGTAGCAGGCATTTCTATTTTACCTTCAACAGCCTCTTCTATATAATACTTCTCATAATCTATTTCATATAAGGAATTTCCAGTCATCTGATCGACTCCGGCAAACTGGGTAAGCCACCATTCATACATGCTATGTCCCTCCATGAAACGCCAATTACCAGTAAGAATACCGGCTTCCCGATTTTCTTCCGGCAATTTCACAACCTTATTCCAAGGAAGGGTCAGATTCATTCCTACATTCCACTTCCATTCTTTATTGCGAATAATATCCACATCTGTTTGCAGTTCCCAACCACGATTAGACATTGTTCCGATATTTTTCGAAATCCTAGCCATCGCATCCAAATTGGAAGTACTATTCGCACCCACAGAAAGCGGAAGGTTTACATCAAACAACAAGTCTTTCGAACGTTTATCAAAATACTCCACAGAAATATTCCAGCGTTTCAACAAAGAAGCTTCTACTGCGATTCCCAATGAGGTGGTAGTTTCCCAACGGATATTTTTTGCTTCATTCTGCGATTTGTATGCAGCAACATCTCCACCGTTCACGTCCAATTTATATAACGCCATGTAACCATAATAGCCCACTCCCGCATCATTGCCGACTTCTCCATACGAAGCACGAAGCTTTAAAAAATCTACAGCCTCCACATCCTTCAGGAAGTTTTCTTTTGAAAGTATCCAAGCACCTCCTACACTCCAAAATCCACCCCACCGGTGATCCGGATGGAAACGGGAAGAACCATCATAACGAAATGAAGCTTCCGCAAAATACTTCTCATTATAATTATATCGTACTCGCCCTAAATAACTTTCCGTACGGTAATTATTTTTATAGTCAGTCAGAAAACCCATAGTTGAGAAATTACTCCATTCATCTTTACCCGGAAATGTTTCATAGTCTTTACGTCCCATTAAATAATTATATTGGAAATTATAATTTTCATGGGCAAGCAACCCATCTACATAATGACCACCAAACATCTTTTGCCACTCCAGTTGCTCCTGCATCTGATAGGTTTTATAACGATAATTATACCGGTATGAACGCCCAATATCCTCAGCATCTCCCACTGTACCGTTCTGGTAAACACGCCGTTCGCTATCAGTGAGACTCATATTGCCTTTCACAGTAAAAGTAAAATCACGCAAAAAACGAATTTCCGCATACGCTTGCCCCGCCAAAGTATTACGATGTGTTTTATCACTATCCAATTCATTTTCCCAAACCAGATGCCGGCCGGCCATTTGCGGACGGTCGTTGTCCGAACCATCATCATATTGTTTGTTTCCGGATGCATCGAGAATGTAATCGCCTGTAGAGGCATTATGCAAATGAACCGGATAAAGGGGAGCCATTAAACGTGCACTATAAAAAGCATTAGTAGCATAAGCTCCTTCGGTCTCACAGGATTGGATATTTTGATATGTTCCGTTGGCCTGCAAGCCGAACTTAAACCACTTCCGAGGAGTCAAATTCAGATTAGCACGGAGCGTAAGACGATCGAATCCTGTATTTTTCATATAACCATCCTCATCCAAATAGCCTAAAGACACATAATAATCGCTTTTTTCACCGCCACCTTCACCACTTATATTATATTCTTGTCGATATCCGGTACGTTGAATCGGAGAATACCAATCCAAATCATTTTTGTAAATATCACGTACCGTTGCGCCCGCCGCAAGTTTTCCATTATCATCGAACAGCGATTCATTATCTACATTATATATATTATACTTCAGCACATCCATGATGGATGCATTTGCAGCAGCATTAGCCGCATCCGCAGTCGGATATTTATCGGGATGGAGACTTACAAGAGAGTTCCGGTTACTCAACCACATAGCTTCCATAAAATCATCCGCTCCCAGCCGTTCATATTCCGATATGCCACGTGTATAAAGCCCCTGCTTTACAGAAAGCCGCATCCTCAGCTCTTTACTCTTCGAATGTTTTGTAGCAATAAGGATTACGCCATTGGAAGCACGATTTCCATACAAGGCTGCCGAAGCTGCATCCTTCAAGACACTTATACTCTCGATATCCATCATGTTCAAATCCGATATTCGTCCGCTATATACCATTCCATCGACTACATATAAAGGAAGATTAGAGCCGTTAACCGAACTAAATCCTCGAATAAGCAGAGTTGCATCTTCGCCCGGTTGTCCGACACTCCCTACCATTACTCCTGTAGTGGTACCGTCAAGCACGGAAGCCAAACTCGTTACCGGACGATACTCGATGTCTTTTGCATTCACACTGCTGACTGAACCTATCAACGATTCTTTCTTAACCGTACCATAAGCTACCTGTACCACAACTTCATTAAGAGATTGTATATCGGGGCGAAGGCGAATTTCCATTCTTCCATTACGTGCATTCACCTCTTGTTTCTCCATTCCGATGAATGATACAATTAGCTTCCGCTTCTTCGAAGGTATCAAGGATAGTTTAAAATAACCGTTTTGATCGGTTACGCAACCCAACTGCGTATCTTTTACAACAAGAGAGGCTCCTATTAATGGTTCTCCCGTTTCGTCATCCAATACATAACCGGAAATATCATAAGTTTGCGCTTCAACCCGTCCGATCAAAACAAACATGCAAACAAATATAAATTTTAACACACGGCTTGTAGCTCTTTGAATTTTGTCATGTTTAATCATAGTCATTAATGCCAATATAATAGCTATTATTCTTAGATATCTCTAACAATGCATAAAAAAACGGGTTAAAGATAACAGGTTTTAGGCTTTATTAGACACATACCCCCTCCCATTTAATTTTTATTAACCAAGAGAATATTTTCAAGGTCTTTCAAATCTTCCACCACTGCAGCCCTACAAGTAGACATCACAAAACCTATG
>ENA-OPCT01000442-OPCT01000442.1-human-gut-metagenome-genome-assembly--contig:-NODE-442-length-22327-cov-3.116110_pt1 | contig 22327 bp, 8 predicted proteins | sample MGYA00241572_ERZ501495 | MGnify/ENA primary metagenome ERZ501495 (study PRJEB25962, sample SAMEA2042580) | human gut metagenome | biome: human gut; feature: human-associated habitat; material: faeces... | reverse complement strand
AGAGGTGCAATTAAACTAAGATTGGGTGTTATAAATAGTAGTGGTAGTATTGATTATATAGATGAGAAGAACTTGAAGATATATAGCAATGGACTGTGGATTTATGAGAATAGTAATACTCCAATGCTGGATGTTATCAAATCAAAAGAATTAGTCCAAGTATTTAGTGCTAAATCATCTGGAGCACTAATCTTAGTAGTTGAGTTGAAGACCTTTGATACATTCAACCTTATTAGAAAGTATTCATGTAATGATGATACTAAGGTTATCAGTGTAGAGTTCTCTGGAGAAACTACAGGAGTGTTTAAAGGAACAACCAAAAATAATCCAGATGAGGTTGGATTGATTGAAGCTGATTCATCTGCCGTTAAGTCAACTATTACTAAGAGTGGCAAGACAGGTAAGACTCAGTATAAAATTATGCCAGCTTGTCCTTATGGAGTATTAGAGAGAATGGCTAAGAGTGGAACTATAGACTTTGATGCTATTAGAACTAATTCTGAGGTGTTAGGAGAGTGGAGGTTCTATGTTACTGATACATACCTGAAAATAGGTTGGGGATATGATTACTACAACCTAAATGAGGATTCAGACATTGAAAAAATAGAGTTTACCTTTATAAGTCTAACTGATTCAGCTAATGCTGCAAGTGCTGAGACTCTTAACGGTAACTATAAATATGCCATCTCTAAAGAATACTATAATGGTAGCTTTGAAGAGATTATACCATTCGATGATAGTACAATTCAAAAGAATTGGATTTATATAGTTAGAATAGACAGATATGTGGCTGGAGTTAAGAAGACTGTAGGTTATAAACTAGTCTATACTGGGGGATATTTCAATGATTTCTATGAGGAAGTTCCAGATTTCAACACTGGTCTTCCTAGTGGTAATGCTAGGAGTAGAATCTTATTGGATGTTAAAAGTGAGGTTAATACATCAGTCAAGAAGACAGGAGTTCCATCTTTAACATTAAAGGCAGGTGCAGCTACATCCCCTTCTCCTATTACGAGGGTAAGTATATCTCAATTCATTACAGAAGTACCTTCACTAGATACAGATGTTTCTGGTTATAAATACGAGGTAGGTAAAACTGGAACTTATGAAGTTAAAGTAACCCCAGCTGCTGGATATGATTACGATAAGAAGATGTATGCAGGTAAGCCTGATGAAAAAATAGTAAGTAACTATTTTGGAACTACACCAAGTGTAACATCATGCGACTTTGACCATTCAGAAGTTCTACCTAATAATAATTCTACACTAACTGCTAGTATATCTAACCCAACTTCAAAGATTGCAAAAGCTTTTGCTTGGAGTAATAATCAGTTAGTAGGACAACTAGCTACTACAAGGTACATCTACTCTAATGCTGGAGGTGTGGCTTCTAAGACTATAAGCCAAGAGGTATTAAGACCAGCTTATGAACAATCCATGGATTTAACACAGAAGGAGAAATTATTCTCATTCGGAGAAGAGAATGGTAATCTTAGATGCGTACTGGCTAGTGATAAGAATATGGAATACAACTGCTCTGTTACTGCTAGCGGTGCTGCTGTAGGTAGTGGTCAAAATAGTGGTGCAGGCGTGGATGATACTGGATTACAAACCAGTCTATCTAACATGGGTAATGGTACAGTAGGTATATTTGGAGGTAAAGATGGAGATAGTGCTTCACTGTGGTATAATGCTTCAAGAAGAACCATAGACGGCTGGAGCTGTAGTAAAAATGAGGTAGATGGTGGAGATAACTTCCTATTTGCAACATGGAAAGATGTAAATGGAGTTCACCATCCAGTTAATTTAGCTTCTAGACGTACAGCACCTACTACACCATCCAGTGGTTCCGATAGGACAGATAACCTTATTAGAGTTGACAAAATGGTAAGGTGTTTACTAAGTCAACTTCTTATACTACAGAAGGGAAGTAAAACAATCAACTTTGTTGGACCTAACAATCTTGACTATGTATATCACATAGCTTCTGATACACTATGTACTATCAACATTGGGGTTCCAAATGGTGGCACTAATGTAAATGTAGACTTCTTCTTGGGAAGTGATACTACATCTATAGAGACTCATATGAATAGATGGACAGCTGCTATTAAAGGATTAAACAACTATCTTCCTATATTTAGCATCCATAAGAATCAATCTATGTCTACTGTAGTATCTATAGGAGATGACCTGGACTACTCTAAGGATGCTGATATTCTTAACTGTTATACTAATGCTTATTCAGCTTATACAGTTACTTCTGATTCCTTAAGTGGTATAGATAGAGGTAAGATTTATGTAGCCGATTCAAGTGTTGGATATACTGTTAATAATGATGGTAGTTTAACATTTAACTCTTACAAACCTAAAGCTGCGTCTGCTACAACTTTGGTTGATTGGAAAGGCTATACATGGACATTCTCTGAGTCATTTAACAATGTATTCGTTACCTCATATGCTTATGAGAAGTTATCAGGAGAGATACCTGATGGTTACTATAACGAAATCCTAGTTAAATCACCAAGTACTCGTATTGGAACCTGGAAGAAAGGTAAGGATAGTGATGCACCAGACTTAGCTATCAATGTCCTAAAGAGTAACAAATCTATTTACACATAAATATATGAATTTCAAATCACTAAGTGGTAAGTCACTGAACTTAGACTTAGGATTGAATCAACTTCAACAGAAGGGAGCATTAGTTTATGAGTACAATCCACTAAGAGTACTAAGAACTAATGAAGATATAAGGGAAAACGGAGTAATTGTGTATCCTAAAGGTAGTTTAATCAACCTGGATACAGAATTACTCAGTTTTGACCTGAACCATCCTATTGACATTGTTCCTCAACAGTCTTATGATGGTTCAGTAAACCTTATCCTTAATGATGGAAGTACATATCCTAAGTTGATTAACACAAGATTCTCATCTACTGGTATGAATACATATCAGATTGTAGATAGAGAAGGAGATAACGACACTAATATATACGATATAGATTCCTTTGAATCTGACATATCTCTTTACAAGAAGACTAACAATATTGCTAACCTTACATTCATGGGGTTAAACACCAGTGGTAATTTAAGGGTTGGTAACTATGTATTCTACTTTAAGTTATCAGATTCTGATGGGAATGAAACAGATTTTATAGCTGAGTCAGGCATAGTAACTTGCCATATTGGTAATTTGAATGACCCATCCTCTATACAAGGTGGAATTAGAGATGAAAACAGTTATAAGTCAGCTTCATTCTTACTAACTAACATAGATTCATCTTATAACAATGTAGTGGTTTATTATACAAGAAGTACGTCTGATATAGATGGAAATGAAATGACTACATCGTTTAAGATTATGAAGCAGTTTGCTGTATATAACAATGTTGCCAAGATTAGTATTACTGGGTTTGAAACTGTACAATCTGTTAGTATTAACGATATTAACGTTGCTTATAATGTAGTTAATAGTGCAGCAGCACAGACTACTTGCCAGAATATGTTATTCTTAGGTAACGTAGCAAATCCAGATATTGAATATAAAGAGCTTACTGACCTATCTCTACACTTCTTACCAGAGTTAAATGTAGAGAATAATATTGGTAGGGTTGATAAGGATTACAAGGACGAAACAGGACAGTACGAGTATTATAATGTGATGAACATCTATAATAAGCTCGGATATTGGAATGATGAAATCTACAGACTAGGAGTAGTGTATATTCTTAATGACTATACCTTGTCGCCAGTATTTAACATTAGAGGTATTAGTAGATTAGCTGTTCCTGGCGATTCTGATAGAATAGATTGGGAAGACTATCCTTTATTCAAGGAAGGGTTTGACCCAACTAGTACAAATAATATAGCTACTATTCAAGCTAATAGAGAATACATTCCTATTAATAAAGAGACGTATAAGCTTGATAGTCAAAATGAAAACTCTAAGGGTGTAGTTAAAATTAAGTATAATGGTAATCAGCTAGCTGAGAGTGGTACAGTTCCTATTGGATTTGATATTAAGATTAGTAAGGATGCTGTCAGAGAATTAAAGAGATATACTAAAGGATTCTTTTTTGTAAGGCAGAAGAGGATTCCAACTACTCTATGTCAAGCTGTAACTATTGGACTTGAATCTACTAGTCATTTACCAGTACTTCCTTCTGGAGTTGATGAATATAGAGTAGAAAGATTCCTAGACAAGGACGGAGTTCTTACACATGATTTCGACAGGAGGTGCGAAGACATTGCTAAGGATAATGTATTAGAAGGATATGCAGCCCTATGTCCAGAATTTGAACTAAGACAATCTTACTTTAATCAATTATTTACTGGCACTCAGTTTGAGGTTAAGATGGCTAAATCACAGTTCAGCAAGAAGTATTTTGATAGAAGTGGTACTCATTTCTACAATCTGTCTTATGTTACTAACGATTCTACTCAAGATGAAACATATAACATTATGGCTATTAGTGATAATGTTAAGGCATTAAAGGGTAAGAAACAGCTATTTAGTGCAAGAGCTGGAGAGGCTGAAGAGGCATGGAGAGTATCTTACTATAACTATACAAATAAATCATCTAATGCTCGTAATCTACTAAGAGGAAGTTGGGGACCTTATATTGGTTTGGAGGGATATAATACTAATAAGATGAGTCTTATTGACATTAAGATTCCTAACTATGAGGAGAACCTATTAGATACTTACTTCGAAATTAGGTATGAAGATTCATCAGCCTTCTATGCTATATGTAATAGAATGTTATGGGATGATTTAGATGAGGATGGAGATACTATGATAGCTAAGAACCTATTTAGAGGTGATTGCTACATAGGTAACTATACACATAGAATGTGTAGAAACTTCCAGGATTCATCAGCTCCTATTAATGATGATATTGTAGACCAAATGTCATGGAAGGATAACTATACTATAGGAGATAGTGAGAAGAATGGTAAAATCAACAGAGGTGATGTTAATGCCATCAAGATAGGACACTGGGTTACTATTAAGGTTTGCAGCAACGTCAATCTATCAATGAGGTGTACTGACGTATCATATACATCTGAGATGGGAATGGCAGGTAAACCTAGAGGATTCTATCCATTACAAGCTATGTCAGTTACTGGAGAATCTAAGATACCAGAATCATTTGTAATAAATGGTGGTATAAACAGTACTACATCTGACAAGTACTACTATGAACTACCTAATGTTCCAGCTATTAAGAATAAGTTCCATATTAGAGTTATGTACTCTGACATTAATGTCAATGACTCATTCAAAAATGGTTATAGGATATTCAAATTGACTCACTATAGGGACTATCCATTAACTTATGGTAGTATAGTTAAGCTGGTTGAATGGTTTGGTAGTATCATTTGTGTATTTGAACATGGCGTTGCTTTGATACCTGTAAATGAAAGAGTAGTTGCAGGTGAAGGTGTGGGCGGAAATACCTTCATAAACACCTCTAACGTGCTGCCAGAGAATCCAAAAATGCTGTCTGATACATTCGGTACTCAGTGGTCGGAGAGTGTCATCAAGACTCCCTATTACGTCTATGGAGTGGATACAGTCGGGAAAAAGATTTGGAGAACTAACGGGCAACTGTTCGAGGTTATCTCAGACTTTAAAGTACAGAAGTTCTTGAATGATAATATCTCACTTACTGAGAAAGAGAAGACCCCAATTATTGGTATTAGGAACGTTAAAACTCACTACAATAGGTTTAAGCAAGATGTAATGTTTACATTCTATGATGATATTAATACATTGGAAGAGAATGTATGGAATTTGTGCTACAATGAAGTTATGCAGAAGTTTGTAACATTCTACTCATGGGTTCCATCATATTCTGAGAATATTGATAACATCTTCTTTAGTTTTGATAGAAACACATCTAAGACAATTACTAAGATAACTTCTAACTACCCTCTTATTAGTATGCAGGGTGGTGCAGTAGTTGATAACGTACTAACTGTAATAGATGGCAAAGCTAAGTTAGGTAACTTGCAACTAAACCTTGATATTAGCGGTTCTAACATTGAGTATAGTATTGCTGATGATAGAGTTAGAAATAAGTTCTTTATTACTAATGGTAATCAAGTATCAGTCAATGCCAATTCAGTCGGAGATAGTAGGTGGACAATACCTATTAAAGCTGTAGTATATAATCAAGGAACTGATTTAGTTGAAGGCGAAGTTAGAAATGTAGTAAAAACATTATACTCTAATGTAACTGTAGTTACTAAGATGAGGTATGACTTACTAACTACTTCATTCTGGAAGCATGGTCAAGCTGGATTAATGCCTACTAGAAAGTCAATTAGTCCCTGCTATTGGTATGGTAAGCAACATCCATTTGAGCTGGAATTTATTGTAGTTGATAATCCATCAGTACATAAAATCTTTAATAACTTACAGATTATAAGTAATAAGACCCAACCTGAATCATTCCATTTTGAAGTTGTTGGAGAAGTATATAACTTTGCCAAAGACAAAAAGAATATGTATTTTAGGCAAGAGGCTACTAAGCATCTATACCAGTATAATGGTGCAGATATAGTTTATAATCATGATTACTTGGATGTTATACCAGAACAAAGAGACATATTGTACAGTACTACTAAGTACAAGGATATGTCAGTTATGTTCCCACTATTATATTCGAGGGTAGATAGTCTAAACGATATTGAAGACCATTATCAATCAATGACATCAGCTGGTAGAGACTACCAATCAATATCTGGTTCAGAGATTGTGCATGATAATCAGCTAAATGAATTTAAGATAGCTACTCATATAAAAGCATGTCCTTTTAAAAAGAGATATTTACAAGAGATAACTCAAGATAGATATAGCTCACTTATAGCAGCTGGATATACGAATGTGCTAGTTCAAAATGGTAAATGGTATGAAGTTATGGAGTATGGTAGAATCAATGGTAACATGGACTACTTAGAAGATAAGTGGGATATTCAAATACCATCTATAACTTATTGGGCTAAGAATGAATTAGCTTGGACTGTTAAAGATAAGGATGGTAATACATATCCTCCTCTTAACCTAGTTAATAATCCATTACCTGAGAGTATGACTGCTCTAAATATTACTAGTAATTCTGACATTCCATCTGAATTAAGAGACCGAGGTTATAGTGCTGATTTCTTGTCATTAGATGTTAATAAATGGTCTAATGAAAGAAAAGAGACTAGAATTAGGGATAAGTACATAAAGATTAAAGTGAGATATACTGGTGACGAGTTAGCTATAATAACAGCTTTAAAAACATTATATATCGTAAGTTATGCGTAAACTAGTTAAAAGATACCAGTGGGGAGGGACTTCAACATGGGGTCCCTACACCATTCCACAAAACAATGGGACACCAGTCTATCAGAATTTAATGGGAAAGGACTGGGCTGCTGACTTTGGTAAATCAGCCGAGCAAATAATGGCTCCGACTAACAGCTTAATTGATTTTAACGCTAAGATGGGAGACCCATTAAGTATGTCCTTGAAATTCAACAGAGATTCTAATAAGGCTATACAGGATATAAAGAGGTTTGGTGGGAACTCCTCTACTGTTACTCCTAATAGTGGAATATTTAGCAAAGCTAAGATTGGTAATACCATGAATGTAGCTGGGGGTATAGCTGATGTAGTTGGAAGTCTAATTCCCCAGAAAGAACAATCAGCACTAACTACTGGACTAAATCAAGGCTACGATGCTGCTGCTAATGCTGTATCTGCTATACCTGGAGTTGGTACTATTATAGGAGGTGCTATGAAGGTAGGTGGAATGTTATCAGACGGATTAACTGCGTTGGGAGTAGGAACAGACCAAATGACCACAGCTGATAAGATACTAGATAGTAAGTTTCTTAAACTAACTCCACTCGGCTTAGTTAATGCTATTGGTGCTAAGAAAGCTGATACTATTACTAAGGACAACGAGGCATTTGAACAAGTAGGTTCATCTTATGGTGGAACTCAATCTACTGTAGATGATGCCCTTACTAAGAGCGGTAAGAAGTATGGACTATTAAGTGGTGGGGCAAGGAATAGGGCTAATAGACAAATACACAATGCTCAGATGCAACAATCCAAGATGAGTAACATAGCAGATGAAGCTCAAATGGCATTTGCGGCTTCTAGCAATCCTTTACTTGGACTTGGAACTCAACTACAACTAAATGGTGGCTATCAACAGAATACAGTAAAGGCTGGTAAGTCTGGACTAAAGATGGATAGAGACTTTGCTAAGAGAGTAGTTAAGTTATCCAAAGGTAAAAAGAGTAAGGTACAGAAAATTCAGGAAGAAGTTAGGGCTGAGGAAGTAGCTGGATTTAAAAACGGAGGTGCAGTTAATGTAATCCCTGACGGTGCTTTACACGCTCACAAACATCACTTAGAGAATGTAGATGAGAAGTTTGAGGATGTGACAGCTAAAGGTATTCCAGTTATTACAGAAGAGAAAGGTGGAGACATTAAGCAACATGCAGAGGTTGAGAGAGAGGAGATAATCTTCAATCTTGAAGTCACTAAGCAATTGGAGAAACTAATGCAGGATGGTTCAGATGAAGCTGCTATCGAGGCTGGTAAGCTGCTTGTATATGAGATTCTTGAAAATACAGTTGATAACACAGGACTATTAAATACAGTTGAATAATGAAGATTGAAATAGGAGACAGAGAGTATAATGTAACTTGTGCTAGAACTGAGGAAGAAAGAATTAAAGGTTTGCAAGGAGTTACAGAAATGAAAGATGATGAAGGAATGTTATTCTTCTTTGAAGAACCACAGACTGTAGGATTTTGGATGAAAGATACTAAAATTCCTCTTGACATCATCTTTATTAATGAAGATATGGAAGTAATATCAGTATATCAGGGAGAACCTGAGAACGAGAATATAGCAGAGGAAGATGATGTTAGATTTGTATTAGAGGTCAATCAAGGCTCTGGAATTAAAGAAGGGGATGAACTTGATATTGAAGAGGATGAAGAATTACCTAAAATGAAGGTAATCGCCCCAGATGGTTCCACCCAAATGGAATTGGAAGGTGGTGAGAGAATCTTTAGTAGAAAGAATACTAGAACTTTAATTAGGATGGCTAAGAGGGCTTCTAAATCTAAGGATGAAAAGGATTACAAAGCATTAGGTAAGAGAATGTTTACTTATCTGAAGCAGCAGGACGAAAGAGAACCTGAATATGTAGAAAAGAAAGACTAAATAAAAAAAATAAGGGCGTTACCAGTGAAATTAATCACCAGTAACGCCCTAATTGCTTTATATAAGGTTTAGTTGGAACATTATCCCTTTTACCTTATCTATTAAATGTTCTATATCATTATTATTATCTATTCTGTAATCAAAACCTTCATAATCATCCAATGCTGTTTCGGACGGGTGGTTGTCATGAGAAAGAGTTTCCCTGTCTACTCTAATGATTATACCTCCTCTATCCTTAATAGCCTTAGCTTCTGAGGGAAATCTAACATCTGGGATAATCCAATGGTCATCCTCACTATAACTCGTGAATAAAGCATCTACCCATAGTGTAGGAGAGATACTTCTACCAACCTCAGTTCCAAACCTTTGTAAGAGTTCTCTATTAGTATAATATCCCCCTTCTGGCTTGGCTATATTGTCTTCAAATGCCTCTACACGTACATTAAGTATAATGGATAGGACTTGCTTAAGCTTATCAGCATATGCGTGTTTGTACCATATACTACCCAGCGGACTTGGGGTCTTAAGCAACATCTTTACAAATGTAAGCATATCACCATCTCCATACCTATTCCATATATCTAATGCTTTAATAATTTTACATACCGTATCCTTACCACATTGTTTCTTTCCAGAAATTCCAATAATCATTATTCAATTGCACTTTCCACTGCTTCACTAGCATCGTACCAGAAGTTTCTGGTCTGTCTTAGTACACCGATGTTGTTTATAACAGCCTTACTAAAATCCTTATCTCCAGTGATTACTGCACAACCATCATTCCAAATATTAGTTAACATTCTAAATGAAGGTGGAGTCCAATCTGTAAGAGGTGATAGCATTGATTCAAAAGCACCTAAATCATCAGTTGAGGTTACTAATGATGAAACGAAGATACTTTCTGCATCCCTAAGCATTATATCTCCCCAACTCAAATTTCTACCCTTGTCAGCCTTTTGCTGCTCCTTTAGAAGTTGGGTTAAGAAGTATCCAAGTAGACCACCAATCAACGTCCAAAGCGCCATATCATATGCGAATTGCTTTAAATTGGCGTGTCTTACCCTTTTAAGCTCGTCATTATTAGTTCTCCAAAATTCTTTAGCACCTTTCACTACTCCAGATAATCCATCATCACGGAATCCTTCAAGCATTTCTTTGAATCCATCCCTAATTGACATGAATATACCTTCCTGCCAGTTACCTCTCCATACCATAAATGGTTCTCCAGTATTCTCAGTGGTCTGAACATATTGCTGAACACCATTAATGGTAACAAGTTTCTTATAAACTTTATTGCCTTTCTCGTCTACAAGTTGCTGGAAATTACCTTGTGAATATACACCACCCTTTAAGAAGTATCTATTCTTCAAAGCTGACCAATAAGTTCTAAACTGCATATACTGTGCACCAAGGAAGTAACTCTTCAACATCATTTGAGTTTCATGTGAATAATAACCATAAGTTTGGTCAGCAAAGGACTTCAAACTCTGTGCTTCCTTATTAGTGTACGCCATTGGTAAATCATCATCATATCCAATTGGTTGACCTTTATCATTCTTCCAACCCTCATTTCTAAATTGGTCTATCATAGCCTCATACAGAGCTTTTTGATAACCATATTTAGCATCAGATTTATTACCTGTTGCATATGCAGAGAATCTCTTATCTTTCTTCCAGTCATAGACTAGACTATTACCTTTCTTAGAGTAAGCATCCATGCAACCATCTTTAATCATCTGAGCTACAAATAGAGTCATTCTATTAAAGTAGTCAGGGGCAGAAGTAGTCCATAGCATCTTACCCTGGAAGTTAATCAAACCAGGCTCACCTCTAAGCCTTTTATCATATACGTTAGAGTCGAAGTCATTAATAGCATACTGCTCATTTATCAACTCTCCAAGAGATACTATTTTGAAATGGTCTTTCATGTCACCAGCTACCCATTTCATAGCCTGCTGTACCTCATCCCAACCAAATTGGTTAGTACCCATAGGTCTAATAATAGCTTTACCTGCATTCTTCCAGAAACCTTCCATCATCTGGAATAGACCAGATTTAGGAGAGAAACCTAAAGCAGCAGTAGTAGTAAAGTTTCTAACCATACCCATATAATGGGCTAATCCTTTAAGATTTTCTGGCACTAATGTTTGACCTATGATTTTATTCTTTACATAATCCTTAGTGTATCCAACTGTATTCTTAATGTCTAGGTTTTGGAAATTAGCTTCCATAAGCATATCTACCATAGTAGCCTTAACTACAGGTAGTATTTCATCATAGGCTTTCTTTCTTTCCTTAACAAAGGCGTAAGAATATATAATGTCATTAAGGTTAGTTTCAAAGAAGACTGTATCATGGTCTTCAAGGGCGTTAGTTCTTGTTATTGGATTGTCACTGTACTCAAACATGTCAATCATTTCATACTTCTCCATATCCTCCTTTAGCTGTTCACCATGTTCGGAGTCTAAAGCACCAGTAATCATTCTGTCAGCCCACTCCTTAGGGTTTCTAAATTGGTCTACCTTCCTTTTAAACCAAGATATTAGTCCTTTACCACCTTCTTGTACCTTAGTAGCGGAGCTTGCTTCCATTAGTGGAACATCATAATATGCACTGTCAGGGTCTAACCTCATTTCCTCTAAATCTGAATCAGATAGGTTTTGATACCTATACTTATTCAATTTATCCAACCAAAATGTTAGAAACTCCTTCTCAGCTGCATCTAATGTTCTATCTGCGAATGGACTCTTAACCCTCATTCTACGGTCAATATTACCATCCCTATCAGTAACAAACATATTCTTAAATAGAGATAGTTGGTCACCAATTAAGTTTCTTCTTTCAGTAGAATATCCCTTAGCTTTCCAGAACTTCTCCATAGCTGTACGCATCTCAGCAGCAAAGTTATTAAGGTTAGTTCTCAAATGTACAAGACCATCCGTAGTTACCTTATACATATTTCTAAGGTTAGCAGATGCCATTACATCAGGATTATCAATCATTAGGGCTATTTTACTACCATCCCTAATCTCTTGTATATAGTGCATACCTCTTAAATCCTTAATAGCTTTAAGTAGATAGCCGTACACAATACCTTGAGGAGATGAGAAATCAGTGGTCTTAGTCTCAGTTAGGTTTGAATATTCCTGCTCCAACATCTTCTTCATCTTTATCAGGTTCTCGATAGAGTGGTCAAGAATAATAGGATTAGTTTCAAACTCTGACAATACATTATTCAATCTACTTTGCTCTTTACCTAAGGCACAGAATTGAATCATGTTATAGTAAGCTAACTGATAATTCTCTAGGAACTGTATTCTTCCAGTAGAGAAATTATTTGTAATACCAGCTCTACCATCCTTAGTGAGTTCATTAAAGTTCTGCAATAACTGCCAAGCACTAGTGTGCATACCAGTCTCGTCTTTCTGATTGAGGACTCTAATCTCTCCCAGTTTAAACTTACCTTCCCTGAATAAATCAGGTAATTCATTTAAGGCTAGCATAGCTTTCATTAGGTCTACATTACCTACAACTCCCTCCAATGCTGGAATACTACATTAGAAGCATATTCTCCAAGAACAGTAGAACCTTTTGTAAATTTAAGCTGAGTTTTTAACGGAGTGTTATCTAACACCAATACATCAAAGTATTTAGCTCTCTTATTAAATAGTAGCATTACACCCAAAGATGTAAGCTCTGGAACGTCCATTACTTTCCACTCTGCATTACAGTACCTACTACATTCCTTTATAAACCAACCTGCACTATGTCCTTTAATCTTACGAGTAGACAAAGGTAAGAAGCTGGTATTACCAGTGTTGATAGCTGTTCTAATGTTACCAATTAACCTTTCAGTTTCCCTTGTCTTAGAACTTAGTAACGATTCATGGTAGCTTTCCAAAGCTTTATATGCTTCAGCTTGTGTATCGAATGTTAGAGTTTTACCTCTATTCTTTAAGTCTGGAAGAGTCCACTTACCAGTAGATGTATTGTACCTAACATCCTTTTTTAAAGCCTCTAGGGTAGCTTCATTCAACTCCCTGTTGAACTTATATCCTGGGAACAGTTTAGCAAATCCTGTAGACATATGCTCAACGAAGTCCTTAGTAACTAAATCCTCAACGGGTTCAACGGGCATAACCATTTCTACATTATTTGTAACAAATGCAGAAGCACTATCATAAGATAGTCTGGGATTTCTATCTCTGTAATCAATGTTAATTTCCTTTACTCCACCTACAACACTAGTGGGAGCAACGATGTTAGAGAAGTTACCAGTAGCTCCGTCAAAATCCTGCATAGATAATGGAATGATTCCAAGCATTGCTCTACTTACTGGTAAACCATAACTTTCTAACAGTTGTCTATATACAGCTAGCTGATAATCGAATGTTAATTTCTTAGTACTATCAAAGTCTAAGTGAGCTTTATCAGAAGTCTTATAGTCATACACGTGAACTTGTCCCTCTGAATCTACTACTAGTAAGTCGATAATACCAAGTAGCTTAATTGGATTACCATTATCATCAAGAGCCTGTGTGTCACCAGCAACTACATACTCTGGATAGAACTTTACACTGTTTGGGTCTCCATTACCATGAAGTTTGATTAACTGATTTCTCAATATCTCCATGTTGCTATACATATGAGATGCCATTACTGGGTCAAGATAATTCTTTACTTCATCATCCTGCACTATGGCTGACAAACTCTCACCTTTCCAGAATAACTCAGCCACCTTATGAAGTGAAGTACCTACCTTACCAAGTAAGTCCCACTTAGTAGTAAGTGCTTTAAAAGCAGCTTCCATATCACTTTTATTGACTGGAGTGTTTGCTTCCTTATCAACCAACTTAGCTTCCATTGCACTGAAGCCTTCTTTACCCCATCTTTCAAAGCACTTCTCCTTGAAGTTTTCTATCTTAAATTCAGGTACAAACCTAGTAACACCATCTGCCTGCCTAAATAACTTTATAGCAGAAGTTACACCTTTATATGGCTTTACTGATTCTGGGTCTATATCTTCATCGTCCAAGAATGAATTAGGATTTCTCTTAATATTCTGGATTTTAGTAGCCCATGATAGTTTACTGTCCAATATAGATACTACTTCATCCTTTTTGCTATTAAGACTGAATACTATATCAGATATTCTACCAAGGTCTATACTATGTTTATTGTTAAGTAGAAAGTTATTTAACTCTAACTCAGAACCAAACGACCTTCCTAATAGAGTATATCCACACTTTGCCATTATTCACAATACTCTTTTAATAATCCTTGTTTTAATAAATCTTCCTTTATGTTAGCTAGTCGTCTATTAGTTCCTGCCTCGTTGCCATTAAAGGCATTGGCTATTGTGGTTTCATTCAGTGATGTTCCAAATAAGTCCATGATTTCCGAGAAGGACTTACCACTAATACTACTCAAACTAACCTTAGTTGTACTTTCGTTAGGGAAGATAGCTGAGTCAATATTTCTCTTAATCTCATATTCTGCCCTATCCATTAGATTAGCATCAACTGGTAGCTCTAAGTTCTCAGTAAAGTGTTTTGCAAATAGGTCTACAAATATCTCTTCATTTGCATCCATTCTAGCCCTATTGGGGAACTCCTCTAGCCTCAAATCATAATCATCAAGATTCTCTACGGAGTTTACTAATGCTGAGTATAGGTTATAGTCTGTAGACTTTAGTGAACCAAGCAACATATGAGACAACTCATGAATAGGAGCATCATCACTTGCGTTATCAGTATTGATATAGATTTCTCCATCAAGTATGAAAGCATTGACTCTAGTAGCATCTGGAATTACATCCTTAAACCCTCCCAACCTCAATTCTGAACTTGTAACTCTATTGAACTTAACCCCATATAGGTCGGTTAGTCTATCCAACATAGCTTCAAGTTTATTGATTCTTATATTACCGTTAGAAAGTTCTGGGTAATAATTATTAAGTTTATTATCTTTATTAGTAGACCTTAATAAATATTGGTTGTTACCTACTTTTAACGTTTCAACTTTAATTGGATTAGTAAGTCTATTTAGTGCTTCAAGTATCTCTGTTTCACTATAGAAGCCTTCAGCCTCAAGAATAGCCCTCTCTAATGCTTTAGGCTCAGTTCCAACTTTGTTTGGATTTATTAGGATAGTACCCTCTTCATTAATGTCATACTTGCCTTTAAGAGTTGTATCAACTTTGAACTTAGGATAGTTAAAATTGCCATAATATGATATAATTGGTGGAAGTTCTGAATTAGTATTGTATATAGCATTCTGTCCTGCAGACAATAAACTACTATAGTCAGATATAAACCTAAGAACGTCTCTATTAACTTCATACTTAGTGTTTACTGGAGTAGCTTTGGAATAAGCCGTCTTCAAGTTCTTTGTTCTTGGTAGATTACTTAATGCAGTATAACTTCCTACTTTGTGTTTAGATATGTAGTAATTACCATCATACTGATAGATGTAGTTTCCATTAATTACCTGAATAGGTTGAGGGAATATATTACTATTATGCTCAGTATAAGGTCCTACATAATCTTCTTCTACTTCTAAATCCCTATTTATAGTAGCCCTCCTCTTGATGTCTACTAGGGATTCTCCATCAAACAGTGGAGTTATCGTTATCTCTAAGTCTCTATAGATGCTATTTAAATAGGGTGCATCCACTCCTTCTAAGTCAACATCTTTAGCAACATATCTATCGCCCGACTTGACTAAATTATACTTCTTTACTAATGCAGGTATTGTGTCGGAAGATACTACTTGTTCAATAAATGGGTATTCCCCAGTAGTCTCTAGTGTCTTCCTTACCTTTGCATCAAGCTCTAACTGGGTTAATCCAGAAAGTTCTAGAAGTGTTCTATATGTTATATCATTATGATTAATACAAGCCATTATTCACAACCTTTTCTAGTAAATTCGTCCCATAAATCGTATATCTCGTTGTCTGACAATGGATGTCCTTGTGATATTCCACTTAGTAGAACAGCCTTTGTAGCTCTAATTTCTTCTTCATTAGCTTCAATACCCTTCTCTTTTAGGTATCCTGTAATAGTGGTATCCATTTCTTTAAAGTTGAACTTAAACTGCTGACCATTCCTATTAGTATAGGTTCCAGCATTACCATTCCACTCTAACCACCATTGCTTACCTTTACCTTCCTTTAACTGAACATTACTTAATGTTCTAAGCAAGGTATTAAGTTCTGACCTCATTCCAGATAGGTCTACTAATTCGTTTATAATATCATCACTAACAATGTAGTGTAGTGCTGTTGCAGGGTTCTTTCTCATCTCAGTGAACTTGGACTGTAGATTAGCTATCCATACATCAGACTTTAATTTCATTTTGTCAGTTGCTTTACCAATACTTCCTATAAAGGATAAGATTTGATTAATCTTTTCAGGAGTATTAATAGTCTTAGCATAGAAATATTCCCTTAGTGTATTATATACTTTATTAAGGTTATTGGAGTCTAGAATAACTAAATCCCCGTTAGTACTAACATTTACGTTAGGTACTTTTACGTCATTTAGTGTTATGGGTGATGAAACCCAAAGAATGTTCTGTTCAGACTCTGGAACAACTTTGTTTAGTTTGGATATTAATACCCTTAAACTATCTCTCATTGGTATATACTGCCTACCTAAACTGTTTAGGTACTTAGTAATATCTTTAAATGTAGCATTACCTCTTAAATGTGATATATCATTAATGTTAAGTACTTCATACACACCTTTTGGGTCAGATAATGCTTTAGAAATTTCAGAACCATGTTCTTTAATTATGTTCTGTATAATGTCTTTAATTGGAGGGTTCCCATTGACGTTGGGAGACTGGACTTTAAATTCCAGCCCCCCAATTATCAATGTAGAAGTACAGTTCTTAGCACTCATACTTTACTATTGCTCTGTTTTGATTTATTAGCTTTAACAGTTTATCTTCTAGAGGTTCTGCATCTTGCTCTTTGCTGAAGTTCATTGGTAACCATGTAAAATAGTTCATCAACTCTTTCTGATTTGGGAAGACCACTGGCTTGTAGTTAGCAGGACCACTAGCATCTCCCTCTGGCAGATTGTCAATGACATCATCTGGAAGCTGCTCAGAAGAGTTAAATTCACCCATATACGTAACCCTGACAGAGCACCCGCTTCAGGTCCAGCTCAGAAAACAAGATCCCGATCACCCGCATGCTCAGGGGTGCCATTAACAGTTATAGCACAAGCCATGATTACATCTTCAAGTGAATAGTCAGAGTTATTCAGTAACTTGTTGAAGTCCATATCTCCGATATACTTGAAGTAATCTTGTACAACAGAGTTTTGTTTCTCACCAACAAAGTGCTCAAACAGTCTTGTCAAGGATGTTTGTCCATACCTATTCTTATTTACAATCATGTTGTAATAGAAGAACAACTCTGAAACTGGAGTTCCATTGAACGTATATTTATCCAACTCATCAAAGTGAGTTAAATATTCTACATAGTTGTTCATTTCGGTAATAGAGTTAATACTTGACATATTCATAGGAAGTGTCCATGCATAGCTTACATCACGAGTAAGAGTTCTATCAGAGATAGATAACTGAAGAGCACTTATAAACTTGTTTCTAGCAAGCGATAGTTTTCTCTCTCCATTCTTCTCTTGAAGACCCCTCTTGAGACTTGGAACTACTGTATTCTCAAACCACATTTTGAAAGTAGCCTGACCATGACCAGTACCCAAATCTATAACCTCATTACCTGTAGCTTGATGGGTGTGTCCATACTTATCAAAGTATCTATCACCTTCAGCTATAGTAAATGAAGTACCTCTGTCTTTGAACCACTTAGTATTTATAACACTATCCAGGAAGTTACCAACATTCCTATATATAGAATCTCTATCTTTACTAGAAGAAACATTATATACATTCCTAATTAGGAGTTTAGATAGATTATAAACGTTAGTAAACTTAGCACTAATGGCATCAAATATACCAAAGTCTGTAGCTGCCATATCAATAGTTGCTCTAAAGTGAGGAACTCTAGTAATAACATCTAACACATTGATAGTTCCCTTGATTAGATTATAGAAAGAAACTGCAAGTCTTCTATATTCATCGTCATTTAAGAACCTCAATGTATTAAAGTCATCAATCATTCCTTCTGTTTTAGCTGCTCTAACAATGCTTTCGACATATGTCTTAGCACCCTCCTTACCGCCATGTAGCTTCTCAAGATATGGTTTGTCTTCAAGGATTTTAAAGATACTAACATCCCTATTATCCCCAGCACCAGTTACATACTCCTCTACTCTATCCTTTACAGCCTGCTCGATTCTATCAAGATAACCAAACTTATCAAACATATTGGTCTGCAGTCCCTGATTTGCACTTAGGATAGAACCTAACTGCTTAACCTCTTGAGCTAGCTTATAAATTCTCTTGAAGGTATAATACTCTGTTCTACTTAACTCATTCTTAAAGATTGAGTCAGCCATTACAGCTAATTCTTCAAAATCACTCATAAATCTCATTAAGTTGAACTTAGGGAAACCATTGTTCTTATAGATTTCAGTTGTCTTAAACTCTTCTCGCAACTTCTTGAGCAACTCTAACCTATTATCCTGTTTGAATATTTCAGTTAGCGCAGCTTGAGTAGATTTACCTCCAGCTTTAGGATAAACAGCTGCAATAGCTTCATTAAGACCTTCAAACTTATTCAAGTAATTCTTGATTTGTAACCCATTCTCCAACTTATTAAACACGCTGTCAATAGTTGAACTCTGGTTATACTCATCAAAGATATTGGTCTTGTTTAACTTAGCTATAGTCTGAACTGTATTAGAAATCATAAGATTAGCTATATCCTTAAAATCAATACCCAACATAATTGAATATAGATATACGGAAGCTAAATCTGAACCAGAATTAATCTTAGCTAAAATCAACTCCTTAGCATTATCAGTTGCTGCTGATAACAGAGCTGAAATAACTAATGATGCATCCTTCTGACTTCCAAGTTGACTTAACAACTGCTCACGTATGTAAGCTACTTCCTCCTCAGTATACTTCTTACCAGAGTCTTCCATGCTAACTCCAGATTGTTGTTCAATCATAGAGTTCCAAAGAACCTTAGAAGTATCAACGCCATCAAAGTTTACATTAGCAATAATGTTTCTTACTAATGGAAGGTACTTCTTACCATCCCTTGACTTAATCAGCTTGAATGACCTTCTAAAATATGCATTCTCCTGCCATTCCATGTTACCACTTCTAGCAGCTTCATTATAATAGTAAGATAATGCAAAGAAAACCTTCTCACCAACAGCTGCAATACCAATAACATCCTTACCAGTCATATTCTGATATTGCATATTCCACTTAACAAATGGATTTCCCAGAGTATACTCCTTAGCTTCCTTACCTGATTCAGATAATTCTGCTGCTGCTTGAGGCTCATTCATCTCAATCGGAGAATAAGCTGAAACCATATTAGCTGGGTCATTGATAATACGATAAATCTTAGATGAAACTGAGTTCTTCATCATAGAAATAATCCTATCAGGTGACTTAATCTTAGATAGATATAGAGAGTGTCTGTTAATCCTCTTCTCTACAGTATCTAAGTTCATCCAGTTAGCTTCAATAATACTCTTTGGGTCTAACCATAACTTAGTATAACCACTGTCTCTGATACCCTTTAGTAAGTCTGCCAATGCAATAATGAATCTCTTGGTATTAGTACCAAGTTTATCACTAGCTGCTAAGTTAACATTCTTAACTAATTGAGTAATATCAAATGAGTCTTCTGGTTGAACATCAGGATAGAATACCTGATATTCTTTACCACTCGGCATAGGTAATAATTCAGAAGCCTTTCTTACTTCATCAGAATATAGATTGAAATAAGGAGACCATCCAATATACTTACCATTATCTGAAAACTCAGAACCCATTAGATATACCTTATCAATATCAAAGTCAGAACCTTGCAACCAAATCTGCCAGTGTGATACATAAGCAATATTCTTCTCTGATTCAGAGAATGCAACTACCTTCATAGGCATGAATGACTGCATAGACTGAGCTGGAATACGAGCTGCAATGAACTCAAGAGATTTCAAGAATGAAGTTCTCTTTTCTCTTGATAGACGCCTAAACATTCTATCAAGGTGAGTGTTCTTCTCTTGCAGAGCAAGTTTAAGAGTTACAGACTCATTGTTCTCCATACGAAGAGCTATTTCCTTGTACTGTTCAGTAAGTTTATGGTCAATACCCTTAACTACATCAAATGCAGTATTTAAAGTGCCTTCCTTTAACCTAGAGTTTAGTTCTACATCATCATAGTCATCGTACTGTTCCTCTAAGAACTGCTTAACATTGTCAGTAAAGATAATTTCATTACCTCTACTATCAACATAAACCTCAGCATCGTTTAGAGGACCTTCGATTTCACCCTTGTTATTAACCCTTAGAGTATTCTCACCATCTTCGACTATAGTGTTTACATTTACTTTCTGTAAACCTTCTACAACCTTAGCATTACCTCCACTCTTAAGAATAATATAGGTATGATTACCATTAGCTCTTTTCAGAGCAATATCATACTTAGTAGTCTTATCATTCCATGCATCAATAATTCTGTTATAGAAGAAGTTTTCATTCTTCATTATATCATTCAGAGAGTCACCTCTTCTTAAGCCAAACTTTGTTGCATAGATTTTAGGTAATACTAACTCAGCTTCCTTAATCTCTAAGGATTCTGGGTCAATAGTTTTAACTTCGTCGTTGATAATGACAGTGCCATCAGCAGACAACCTTTTGAATGTGTTGATAACATCATCCCTATACAGGTTCTTAATATCATCAACCAGGTTACTAATTCTCCAGAAGTCCTTATTAGCTAGCTTGTTTGCTAACTCATTTAGTTTAGTTCCAACCAAATCATTAGGGACTCTAAAGCCTCTAAGTATTTCAATAGCAGCATCAACATCACCACTCTTAGCTAAGTCAATTACTCCACCTTTATCAAAGGCTTTCTCTACAGCATATCTTGACTTGATAGAATCAGAATCAAATATACTATATTGTCTACCTCCAATCTTAAACAGAGTACGAGAAGGTTGTAAGTCACGTCCTTTATAAGGATTGCGCTTAACTAACCTACCAGAAGTATCATTCCTTAGTTCATTATACTTTTCAATAGAATCAACAGTAATGTGTTGAACTCCAGGAACATTAAGATTAAACTGACTTTCATTGTGCATATCACCATCCCACATAGAAGCACCTTCTGGAACTACACCATTTACATCAACTGGATAGCCCTGAGTACCTTCAACAACTACATAACTCTCACCGAACTCAATATCAGTGATAGGTATAATAGGTTGCATATTGAACTGATGATTAAAATCTACTTTAGATAACTGAGCTTGACCATAAGTATAGTCAATCCCATTAGCCTTATAGATTTGAATAGCACCATGAGAAGGAATTAACACAGATGCAATACCTGGATACTTTCTCTTGATAGCTGTCTTATTAATCATGGAGGTTACACTAGAGATAACTGCACCCAATAGATTATTATCACTGAATGGTAGTTTCACATCAGCTTCTGAAATCTTTAAGTACTTACCCAGCTCTTTCTTCATGTTATAGACAATAGCCTCAGCCAAGCTAGCCTTGTTACTAGAACTATCATCGAAAGACTTCAAGAATGACTTACCTACAATATTGTAGATTTCTCTCGAATCACCCATCTTATAATACTCAGCTACAGCATCAATCTCTCGCTTCATTGTAGAATATACAATAGAACCTAAATCATGGTATGCTTCCTTAGCAATATGATGAGTATAACCATTGGCTTCTAATGAAGATATTACCTGAGACATCTCAGTTAATTCTGAATCATCAGCATGGTGGTCAGCATCCATCTGAATGCCTAAGTGTCTAGTAGACATCTTAAAGCTTCTTAATGGAGTATCGTCAAACCAAGAACTTGTAGGATTGATATTAGTAGCACCACATTTAGCACCACTAGTATTAACCAGATAGTGAATGTCAGAATGCTTTAGAGGCTGATATCCCTCA
>ENA-OPCT01000434-OPCT01000434.1-human-gut-metagenome-genome-assembly--contig:-NODE-434-length-22657-cov-12.322892_pt1 | contig 22657 bp, 17 predicted proteins | sample MGYA00241572_ERZ501495 | MGnify/ENA primary metagenome ERZ501495 (study PRJEB25962, sample SAMEA2042580) | human gut metagenome | biome: human gut; feature: human-associated habitat; material: faeces... | reverse complement strand
ATGCAAGACAATCGGTAGACAAAAAGGACAGCATTTCCATTGAAAGCCAGATTGAGTTTTGCAAATACGAATTGAAAGGCGGGAACTGCAAAGAGTACAAGGACAAAGGGTATTCCGGGAAAAATACGGAGCGTCCACAATTCCAACAGCTTATGCGGGATATTGAAAGCGGCCTTGTGCGGAAAGTGGTGGTTTACAAGCTCGACCGCATCAGCCGTTCCATTCTCGACTTTGCGAAGATGATGGACTTCTTCCAAAAGTACGAAGTGGAGTTTGTGTCCTCTACGGAGAAGTTTGACACCTCCACCCCGATGGGGCGGGCTATGCTGAATATCTGTATCGTGTTCGCCCAGCTTGAACGGGAAACCATACAGAAGCGGGTGCAGGACGCATGGTACTCCCGCTGTCAGCGGGGCTTCAAAATGGGCGGCAAAACGCCCTACGGATTTCGGACAGAGCCTTATGTGATGGACGGGGTGCGCACAAAGAAGCTGGTAATAGAGCCAACCGAAGCGGCCTTTGTCCGGCAGATGTATGAGATGTACGCTGACCCGCAGGTATCGCTGCATGACATTACAAAGAAGCTGACGGTGGACGGTATGCGTACTTATCATGGCAGGCCGCTGTCAAGGGCTACTTTGAGCGTTATTCTCCGCAACCCGATTTATGTCATGGCTGACCTCGACATATACGAGTTTTACAAAAGCCAGGGAACGGATATTTACAATGATGCCGCCGACTTTGCCGGGACAAACGGCTGCTATTACTATCAGGGCAAGGGGAATACAGAGGACAAGCACAAGCACCTGCAAGGACAGACGCTGGTACTGGCTCCACATGAGGGGTTTATCCCATCGGAGCTGTGGCTGAAATGCCGGAAGAAGCTGCTTGCCAGCCACACTTACCAGCCCGCAAGGAAAGCCCGGAACACATGGATGGCGGGAAAAATCAAATGCGGGAAATGCGGCTATGCGCTCATGTCAGCGCACTCCAACGGTATTCTTTACCTGCGCTGCACCGTCCATGCGGACAGCAAGGCGTGTCCCGGCTGCGGGTGCGTGAAGCTGCACGAACTGGAAGCGGTAGTCTATGGGGCGATGGTTAAAAAGCTGAAAGATTTTAAGACGCTGACAGGTCGGAACAAGGCTGCAAAAATCTCCCCGAAACTGACTGCAAAGCGGCTGGAACTGGCACAGGTAGAAAGCGAGATTGAAAAGCTGCTTGACACGCTGACGGGCGCAAGCCCTGTTTTGCTCTCCTATGCCAACAGCAAAATTGAGGAGCTGGACGCAAGGCGGCAGTCCATTGCCAATGAGATTGCAAAACTCTCTGCGGACGCTGTGCCGATAGAGAAGATGGAAAGCATTTCCGGGTATCTGGATGACTGGGAGAATGTCAGCTTTGAGGACAAGAGGCAGGTGGTGGACGCACTGATAACGGTCATCCGGGCAACAAATGAAAAGGTAGAAATTGAATGGAAAATCTGACGGGTTAATCCCCACCGTACCTATCCTTTTTGTGCTCTTGTCTATAATAGTGAAGTTCTGTTCCCACAGAAAAACGTCCGATTCCTTGCAATCAACAGCAGCATCGACAGCAACAATGCTTCAGACAATGATTTTGCTCCGTTTTTGAACATTATGAACGAATGGTATGCCAAAGACACGAGCAATAAAATCAAGGCTGTGTTCGATGCCCGGATGAAAGATGGAAAACGTTGCAGCGGCTCTATTCCGTATGGATATAACCGTTTGCCGAACGATAAGCAGACACTTGTTGTTGATCCGGTGGCATCCGAAGTCGTAAAGCGCATTTTTCTTCTTGCGAACGAAGGAAAAAGCCCACGGACAATCGCAGAACTGTTGACAGAGGAAAAAGTCCTGATTCCTGCTGCATACGCAAAGAAATATCACCCGGAGCAGTACAATGGGACAAAGTTCTCCAATCCGTACCTGTGGGGCACCTCCTCCGTAAGAACAATTTTAGGTCGGCAGGAATATCTGGGACACACTGTTTTACGAAAATCTGTAAGCACAAATTTCAAACTTCACAAGAGAAAAGAAACAGATGAAGATGAACAGTACGTTTTCCAGAACACGCATGAACCGATTATATCGCAAGAACTTTGGGATAGTGTTCAGAAACGCAGATGCCGAGTGAATCGTGCTTCTGCTTGGGGAACGCACACCAACCGTTTAAGCGGGTATCTGTATTGTGCCGACTGCGGCAGAAGATTGACCTTGCAAACACACTACAGTAAAAAGGATGGGTCTACTCAATATTCTTATCGTTGTGGTGGATATGCAAGTCGGGTGAATGGCTGTACTGCCCATTCAATCAGTGCCGATAATGTTGAAGCCTTGATATTGGCGTCGGTCAAACGCTTTTCGAGATTTGTTCTAAAAGATGAAGAAACCTTCGCTTTGGAACTGCAATCACTTTGGAGAGAGAAACGTGAAGAAAAGCCGAAGCAGAACCAATCGGAATTGAAACGTTGTCAAAAACGCTATGATGAGCTTTCTGCCCTTATTCGTAGCCTGTACGAAAATCTTATGGCTGGACTGTTGCCCGAACGACAGTACAAGCAGCTGATGGCACAGTATGATAGCGAGCAGGCAGAATTGGAATCGAAGATGGAAACGATGAAATCCGAAATTGCCGAAGATAGGTCAAGTTCTGTTGATATTCAACATTTCATTTCGCTGATTCGCAAGTGCAAAAATCCAACAGAAATCTCCGATTCAATGTTTAACGAACTTGTCGATAAAATCGTTGTTTATGAAGCCGAGGGTGCAGGCAATGCCCGCACACAAAAGGTTGACATTTATTTCAACTATGTCGGCCAAGTCGATATTGCTTATACCGAGGAAGAACTTGCCGAACTGAAAGCGCAGAAGGAGCAGGAAGAACGGCAGCGCCTGGAAAAGCAGCGCAAACGTGAAAAAGCCTATCGAGAAAAGCGAAAAGCAAAGAAAATCGCTGAAAACGGTGGCGAAATCATTAAAACCAAAACGTGTCCGCACTGCGGGAAGGTGTTTACACCTACGAGCAACCGACAGCTTTTCTGCTCAAGGGAATGCTGGAATCAGGCAAGACTGGAGCAAAAGAAAGCGGATAGAGAAGCCGAGAAAGGAAATCACTACTACCGGCAGCGCACCTGTGCCGTGTGCGGTCACTCCTACTGGCCTACACACAGCCAGCAGGAATTTTGTTCCGAGGAGTGCAGGAGAATTAACCACAACAGGAAAACCTTGGAATTCTATCACAAGAAAAAAGGAAATCCAAAACCTGACCCAGAAGCAGTCCCAACGCCGAAACCAAAGGAGGATAATGCAGCATGACTACCTTAAAGAACACGCTCCACGACAGCAACAACGGTCTGGATTGCACTATGGTCAACGGCTACTATCTGCCGAATCTGACCGTAGCAGCCCCGACAGAGCAGCACCCCACCGGGCGGTGGGGCCGCTTACATAAAAGGTATCTGAAAGAACATCATCCCATCCGGTACAATCAACTGCTCCTGTCCGGTGAGCTGGGCGGCTACCTTGCCAAGCTGGACAAGCAAGCCGAGGAGCAGCTTGCACTGACCGTCCGGCAGCTGCAGGAAGCCGAGGGCGTGACCGAAGCCCTGAAAGCTGCCAATCAACTGGAGTGGGTGCGCCGGATGAATAGCATCCGCAACCGTGCCGAGGAAATCATCAAGACCGAGCTGATTTTTGTATAAGGAGGTGCCCACGATGACTGTGCTGAAACCGATGCTGAAACTTGCCCTTTTTCCGCTGCTTCTGCTGCTGATTCTGGCGCAGTGGGTGGGCATCTTCCTCACGACCTTCTCCACGATCCTGACGAATCTGCTGGCGGGGCTGTTCTTCTTCGTGGCTCTGGCAAGCTGGGTCATGAAGCTGGCAGACGGCGGCGAAGTCCTGAAAATGCTGATTACCGCATTTGTGGTTTTCGTCCTGCCTTACATAGCGATAGCGGCTATCGCCAAAATCTCCTTTTTCGCTGATGAACTCCGGGATTTTCTCCAATCCTGAGTTCAAGACCGCCCTGCACAACGCACGGCGGTCTTTTTGCTACATCGGGTCTGCACAGGGCAGGCCCCTTTTTTTATACGGAGGAACAAACCTATGAAACTGACGTTTGAAGAAAAGAAGCTGCTCTACACCTATGGCTGCGCTAATCTGGAACTGACCCGCAAGCGGATGTACGAGATTGCCGGGCTGACGGTTGACCCCAATCAGAACAAGCTGGTGTATGACTTCTGCCGGAAGCTGGAGGACGAAACGCTGGCAGACTGGTACGACCAGATGTTCTACTTTGTCCGTGCCGAGATGGAGTGCTACACCAATATGCGGCTCCTGATGCAGGACATTGAGGAGGATAAGGAATGGAGGAAGGAAGATTTTGTCGACCCCGATGACAATGTTTAAGCTGGAAACCATGATCTACGCCAGTGAGGACGGAACAAGTAGCGTGTTCACGCTGAATCCTGCCCTGCAGAAGCAGCTTGATGCCCTTGCTACGGAGCACCCGGAGGTGTGCCAGCGGAAGGCAAGGGGCGAAGCTGGCGGGGTGACGTATCAGGTCAGAAATGCGGCGGTATCAATCCTGCCTGTGTAAAAAGGTAGAATACAGAATTCAGCAGATGCGGAGGGCTTTTCGGCTTCTGCTGAATTTTATTTTGTGCTTTTTTGTTAGCGGCTCTTGAGTATCCTTTGTCAGAATGATATACTATTGCTTGAAATTCAGCGATTGCGGAATTTAGTTCCAAGATGATGGAAAACAAGCATTAGGAGAAAATCAATGTCAGTAAGTTACAAAAAGCTCTGGAAGCTGCTGATCGATCGGGATATGAAAAAGAAAGATCTGTGTGTTGCAGCCGGAATCAGCCATACTTCCATGGCCAAACTAGGAAAAAATGAAAATGTCACAACAGATGTTCTGGTGAAAATCTGCACAGCACTTCAATGCGATATTGGTGACATCATGGAACTAACTGCTAAAAATGAAGATTGAAAGGAGGATGGCATACTATGGATAACACCGCAAGAACTTTAAGTTATATTCAGGCAAAGCCTATATTGAAATGGGCAGGCGGAAAGACCCAGATGTTGAATGATCTTCTGCCTAAAGTTCCTTCCTCCTATGGAAGATATATTGAGCCGTTCTTCGGCGGCGGTGCACTTTTCTTTGCCTTGCGGCCTGAAAATGCAATTATAGCAGACAGCAACCCGGAACTGGTCAATATGTATCGTCAGGTTGCCAATAATCTCGATGATGTGATTGACTATCTGAAAAAATACAAAAATACCAGCGAGATGTTTTATCAGGTTCGTGCGCTAGAGTGGACAGAACTTCCTCCTGCGGAGGCTGCTGCTAGAACAATTTATCTCAATCGGACGTGCTTTAACGGTTTGTATCGTGTCAACCGCAAGGGTCAATTCAATGTTCCATACGGAAAGTATGTAAATCCCAAAATCTGCGATGAAGAAAATCTTCATGCAGTATCTAAGGCTTTGCAGAAAGCAGAGATCGTTTGTGGTGATTATTTGCTGGTGCTGGAGCATTATGCCAAGCCGGGTGACTTTATTTTTCTGGATCCTCCTTATCTTCCAATTTCTGAATATTCTGATTTCAAACGGTATACTAAGGAACAGTTCTATGAGGAAGATCATGTGGAACTTGCAAAGATGGTGATGCGGCTGCATGAAATGGGCTGCTCTGTTGTATTGACAAACTCTAACCATCCGCTGGTTCACGAACTGTATTCTCCCTTTAAGATCGATGTGATTCAAACGAAACGTCACATCTCCTGCAATGGAAAGAGCAGAAAGGGCGAGGATGTTATCGTTACGGTTCCTCCGAAACATAAAACTCTTATGAAACTCGCTCCCCAACCTCTGCCGCAGCAGGTATCTTGTTATCCTCCCACACGATTTATGGGTTCTAAAAGTAAACTGCTTTCTCAGATTTGGGCAATCGCGTCACAGTTTGAGTTTGAAACTGCGGTTGATCTTTTTTCGGGTTCTGGTATTGTCGGTTATATGTTCAAGGCACAGGGTAAATCTGTTATCAGTAACGATTACATGGCAATGTCTGCGACTTTTACAAAAGCAATGATTGAGAACAGCCATGTTACCTTGTCCGAAAGAGAAGCCAAAGAACTGTTGGCAAAGAAAAAGGAATCAGACCATTTTGTTGCGACCACCTTTAAGGATTTATACTATACTGATGCAGAAAACGAACTGATCGACATTCTTCGCACAAATATTGCAGGTGTTAAAGACTCTTACAAACGTGCTATTGCTATGACGGCTTTAATTCGTGCCTGTACTAAAAAAAGACCCCGCGGAATTTTTACCTATACAGGAAATCGGTACAATGACGGTCGTAAGGACTTACAGAAGAGCTTAGAGCAGCAGTTCTTGGAAGCTGTCGAGGCCGTAAATGCTGCCGTATTTGACAATGGAATGAGTTGTCTTTCTAAACACGGCGATGCAATGGAACTCCGGGCAGACAAGGCAGACCTTGTGTATATGGACCCTCCATATTATTCTCCGCTATCCGACAACGAATATGTCAGAAGGTATCATTTTGTCGAGGGTCTTGCTCGTGATTGGAAGGGCGTTGAAATTCAAGAACACACCCAGACCAAAAAATTCAAATCCTACCCGACCCCTTTTTCCACCAGAAAAGGGGCGGCAGATGCGTTCGATAAGCTTTTTAAGAAATTTGCAAACAGTATTCTGATTGTGTCTTATTCTTCCAACAGCCTTCCGACACAAGACGAAATGTTAGAGATTATGGCTCGGTACAAAAAGCACGTTGAAGTGATTCCTGTTGACTATAAATATTCCTTTGGAAATCAAGGCGAAGCCAAAACCCATCGAAACTCTGTGCAGGAGTATTTATTTGTCGGCTATTAAGGAGGAAGTTCAAAATGGGGACTCCGATTGATATTTGGCTGGTTGGAAACACTGGTCTCAGAAATCCTAATAGAATCAAGGATGGATTCTCTGTATTTGCAGAATCCTCTTTCGTTGGAAATCTCCGAGGTCGGGAAAACGATATTGCGTTTATGAATCTTCTGAATGAGAAAGGTATCATTCAAAATGAAGGTGGAAAAGATGAATCCGGCAGTCACGCCAGAAAATGGCGGCTTATGTTCTCTAAGAACGGCTTGATCTATCCGAAGCTTGATAAAAAATATGGTGAACAAGCTGCTCTTGGAAAGATGGACGATATAACGCCATTCGGACGTGTGTTTTTGAAAGCGGACACTTATCCTGCTGTTCAAGAGTGCTTTTTGCGGGCAATGAGCGTCGAACAGTTTCCTCTGGCTGGCGAATCTTCGTATTTTTCGCCATTAAGATGGATTCTTGCCATTATGCTGGAACTTGAAAAAAGAACTGGCTCATCTGAGTTGAGCCGCATTGAATTTGCATTGTGGGGACACACTACAAATCCCAAATATTCTTTGTCTGAGGTTGTGGACAATATCTTGGATTTAAGAATGCGACGAGCAAAAGCACCCGCAAAGAAAACCTTTGATCGGCAGGAAATCGCTGTTCGGGCTAAAGACTATGATAAGAAGTCGGATAATTTCTTGGACTATTCTGATATGAATATGCGGTATCTTCGCATTTCAGGTGTTTTACAACGAAAAGGTCGTGGCCTTATTATTTCACCTGCAAAGCATGTGCTAGCAGAAGCTCTTGCAAAAAGTACAGCGAATGATAAACCTCTTATCGAAGAATACAGAATACTCTGTAATGGTGCTCCGTTGCCTACAGATAATGAAGATGTAGCGAAATCTGTTTTGAACGACCTGATGCGCCAGATGAAAGAACGGCGGATTGCATTTGATATTTCTGATCTTCCGTTGGACACTCCAACGGAGATCAATATTGCTCGTCGTCGGCTTGAAAGCGTTATTGCCCAAACTGATGAAATCCAGTATGCTCAAGCGCAGTGCAACCAGTGGAAAGAAATTTCCGACTATATGACGCTTTTAATCAAAGGCGGCGGAAAAACTGTATATGACGAGGATAACGCCATTGAGGTTCCCAAAGACGAAACCCCGGCTTACTTAGAGTGGACGCTTTGGAGAGCATCGTTAGCCATTGACCATCTGGTGAATATGCCCTATGAGGTGCGTGGTTTCAAACTCGATTCCGATTTTATGCCTGTTTCGGCGGCAGGTGGCGGCAAGGGCGATCTGTACTGTGAATTTGAGGATTTCACCATTTTGACCGAGGTTACAATGTCTACATCTTCTAGGCAAGAAGCAATGGAAGGTGAGCCAGTCCGTCGCCATGTTTCTGATGCTGTCCTTAAATACGACAAACCTGTCTATGGAATGTTTGTTGCTGTACGGATTGATACCAACACGGCTGAAACTTTCCGGCATGGTGTTTGGTATGCCAAGGATGATGTCAAACAACGGTTGAATATTGTTCCTTTAACATTGGCGCAATTCCAAAAATACTTTGTCGCAATGTTCGAGGCAGATAAGGCAACACCTCAAACTCTTTGTGAGCTACTTCTGGAATGTGAAGCGCAGAGAGATATTTTGGAAGCACCTTCTTGGAAACAGTATATCGGAGAACTCGTTGAGAAAAAAGCCTATCAGTTAAAGACTGCGGTATAATCAGAAACTTTGGAGGGACTTCCTATGGATGGACAGTGTATAGATGTCGTATCAACATCCGCTACTACGGCGGATGCTACTCCGGTGGTACTAAGCGAGACAGAGCGCATGCGATTTCGTTTCGTGCCAACGATTGTTGATAACCAAAGTAGCCCTGAGTGTACAGTACGGGGAAAAATCCTTTTTGAGCGAAAGCCTCAAAATGATAAGTTTTTTCCAACAGATACGGTAGCGCCTTGCGAAAGAATAACAAGAGGAACGGCAAAAAAGGGTGACTGGATAGAACTGGAACTGCATTCAAAAGAAACGTACAATCTCTTCATGGGGTTAAAAAGGCTATATGACCTGTCTGGATGCATGGACGGAATACCATTTGGTCCAGCACGGTTTGCGCAGATTGATAGTACCTTTTCAAGTTTTCTTGAAGTCATCCGCAGCGATCCTTCTGCAGCAAGAATGATCGGAGAACCTCAAAATTTTGAACTTATTAGAATTCTTCTCCAGATGATAACCCAAGCAGATTCCCATGAATCATTAAAAAACAGTCTTGCAAATCTTGCAAATGAAAATTTGCAGGCTTTAACCACTTCTGCCAGTTTGGAGAGACTGAAGCGTGTGGAAACACTTATGCGAGAAAACCTTAATAATGGGAAAGAAGAATTCTGGCAGCAAACTGTTTTTAATGAAAATCAGTGGGTGCTAGCACAAATTTTTTCTTGTCCATGCACAATATATGCTCAAAAAGCATTTGTTGGTGGAAAGTCGCTTAATAATAAAGGCGGCAATGTATGTGACTTTATCTACAGAAATAAAATGACTCAAAATGTTGCATTGATTGAAATAAAAACACCGTGCACTGAGATTGTTGGAAAACCATATCGTGAAACATATAGCATGAGTCTTGATATGAGTGGCGCAGTTAATCAAGTTCTTAACTATCGTGATGAACTTCAAAAGAATTTCAATGAACTTACTAGAGATTTGGAAGATGATGACACTGTTCGATCTTTCTCGCCGAAATGTGTTATTGTTATCGGGAAAATCAACACTTTGAATGCTAAGCAGCAGAAAGCATTTGAACTTTACCGAAACAGTTTCAACAACTTGACCATTATAACCTTTGATGAATTACATCAGAAAATTTGCGATCTCATATCTGTGTTCAAAGAAGATACTCCTCGACCTGATGATCCTTTGATGGATGAATTCAGTATTATTGATGAGGACTATCCGTTCTAGTACTACATACTCTAAAGCAGCGAGACTTCTGTAAGCTTCGCTGCTTTTTATTTAAAAGGAAGGGAGCGTGATGCCATTGACCCAACCGAAAACCGACCTTGCCTACCTCCGCAACGAAAAAGCCAAAGCAGAGCAGAAGCTGCGCGCTTGTCAGCACCGGGAGAAGATCCTTGAACGCCAGATGTCAGAGCTGAACCGGAGAGAGCGCGTGCATCGTCTTTGTACCCGTGCCGGAATGCTGGAAAGTTTTCTGGTCTGTCCGGGAGAACTGACCGACGATCAGGTGATGGAACTTCTGAAAATCTCGTTCCGTCAGCCGGAAGTCGTGCTGGCGCTTGCAAAGATGGTGCATGACGTTCACGAAAAGCAGAACGTTCCGAACCCCCTATGAAATAGGGCGCAATTATACACCGTTCCGGTGAAATTGCGGTCTTGCAGACGGCTCGATGAAATCGAAGCTGGCGTTTGTGCGCCAGCCCGATTCCATCCCAAGGAAAACTGCATTTTCCTTGCGCTGCCTTGCAGCTATCCTTTTGCGGCTCCCGCCTAAGACCGAAGTGCGCAGCACTCCGAACCAATGCGGTGAGCAAAACTGAATATGATTATTGACCGTTCAACAAGAGCCATCTTGCTGGGCGGTCTTTTTGTTTGGGGGTGATGCCTATGCCGTGTCCGCACTTCAAAATTTCCATCGTAAAACGCAGCCAAGGGCAGTCTGCTGTTGCTGGCGCAGCCTACCAGAGCGGCGAACGGCTGTTCAGCGAATACGACCAAAAAACGAAATTCTACAACAAGAGGAAAGAACTCGTCCATGCTGAAATCATGCTGCCACCTAATGCGCCGCCCGGATTTGCAGACCGGGCAACCCTCTGGAACGCCGTGGAAGCCGTGGAGAACCAGTGGAACTCCCAACTTGCCCGGCGCATCGTGCTGGCATTTCCAGTGGAGGTTCCGAAAGAACAGTATCTCTCCATGATAAAGGAATTTTGTCAGGAGCAGTTTGTTGCCAAGGGTATGATCGCCGACTTTGCCATTCACGACAAGGGAGATGGAAACCCACACGCCCACATTCTGCTGACGCTCCGGGCAATGGACGCGCACGGCAAGTGGCTTCCAAAAGCCCGAAAGGTCTACGACCTCGACGAAAACGGTGAGCGCATTCAGCTTCCTTCCGGCAACTGGAGGTGTCACAAGGAAAACACGGTGGACTGGAACGACCAGAAGTACGCCGAGATCTGGCGGCATAGCTGGGAAACCATCACCAACCGCTATCTGGAAGCTGCTGGCAGACCAGAACGTGTTGACCTGCGCTCCTTTGAGCGGCAGGGCATCCAGCAGATACCGACCGTCCATCTCGGCCCCGCTGCACACCAGATGGAAAAGCGTGGAGTGGAAACCTTTCTCGGCAACCTGAACCGGGACATTCGTGCAGCCAACAGCCTGATGCAGTCCATCCGCAGCGCAATCCGTGGGCTGCAACGCTGGATCACAGACCTGAACGAAAAGAAGCAGCTTCTTCTGGACGCTCTGGAAAAAGCAAAAGAACCCACGCTTTCTGATTTGCTGGTGGACTACTTCAACCTCCGCAACGAGCAGCGCAGCGATTGGTCTGGCAAGGCAAAACTGAAATGCACTGTCCGGGACTTTGAGGAGATTCGGCAGGCGGTGGACTACCTGAAAGCTCATTCCCTGAACACCATCGAGGATTTGGACACCGCTATCTCAAATTTGAACCAGATCACCGCCCCTCTCCGCAGACAGTTGAAACAGAACGAAAACCGTATGCGGGCAATCGCCCAGATTAGGGACGCTGCCGCCGCCCATGCCAAGCAGAAACCCATCCATGACACTTTTATGAAGAAGAACTTCAAGTTGACCAAGGATGCTTATGCCGCCCAGCACAAAGAGGAGCTGGACACCTTTAATAAAGCTGTCCGCACTCTGATGAAACTGAACGGCAGCACAGCGGTAGATTTTTCGGCATTGGATGCCGAATTTTCTGCGCTGCAATCCAGCAGCGCAGAGCTGCACACCCAACTGGAAACCTTGCAGCCGGACATCTCCGCCCTGAAAAATATCCGCAAGTATATCGACATGGTGCTGAATAAGCAGCAGCTTTCCGCACCGGGCGGCAAGACCCCGGAGAAGGAATCGGTGCTGAAACAGCTGGAGCAGCTTCAGCAGAAAAAGTCCAACTACAAAACGATTTCCACCACCTCAAACCGCGAAGAATCGCTCTAAACGATCTTTCTGTCACCGATATGCCGTTGCAATCAGTGGCAGAAATACATAATTCATTTGTTTTTTGCTGGCTTTTGGCTATTCTCGCTGGCTAGTGAGTAGAGGCGTACTTTTAAGGCAGAAATTTTCTCCAACACCCCCCGTTTTAGGCCACTTTTTCTGTTAATAGTAGAAGCGCCTCTTTGAAAGTCGGTCATTTGTGACCTTTTTGTTAATTCTCAAAAAGATGGTTGTCTTTGGGCTGTTTTCGTTGCCTACCTATTGAGAGGATTTTTTCAAAAGCGGAGATTTGGTCTCAAGAATTACAATTCAATTACAAGTTTCTCACCAATGCTACGAAACAGGCGTTCTCGATGCCTACCAAGTGTAGGGCATCTTTTTCAAGACCATTCTCGGACTATTATTACGTTTTGTTTACAAAATTGCTTGCAATGCTACGAAATGGCCTTTTTCATCGGCTACCAAGTAGAAGGATGTTTTTGTCCGTCAAAGTCCAGAAATCTTCCATATGTTCCTTGACAAGTGAATAGTTCAATCGTCCGGTACTTCACAAAAGGTACTTCTGTAACTCGCAGCCCGGTCATAACGAAGACGGGGTGGCTGAAATGCCAATGGTGCGGTGCAAGCCCGCCGCCGGACGATTCCCCACTCCTAGGGAAGTCGAGGACCAATATGGGAGACCTTAACTTATTAACGCAGTTGAGCACTTGTTTCGTGCTTTTCTGCGACTGGAGAATTGGAACCCACCAATTCTCGTTACATACTCTTTGTTTCTGATTTCTGCTTCAGCTGGAGGTGATCAACATTTCAGAATATCTTACCACGCAAACTCCGCTGCCGCCGTTTCTCCCATACCCACGCTTCCTTTTGGAACTTGACCTGAGTCAGACTGCAAAAATGACTTATGTGTTGCTACTCGACCGTGCCACACTCTCGCAGAAAAATCTCTGGATAGATGAACGTGGATTCGTGTTTGTCATTTTTACGATTTGCTCTTTGGCTGAGCAGCTAGGGCGCAGCACTGTCAGTGTTTCCAGTGCGCTTAAGGAATTGGACGCTGCGGGATTGATTGAGCGCAGACGAACGCGGTTTTCTTCGCCCAATCACATCTTTGTGAAAATTCCAAATGTTGAATAGTTCTGCGTTTTTCACGATTCAAGAACCGCCAAAATCACGATTCTGTGATGCAGATTCTTAATGGCATCTGCAAAAGATATTTTTCCTATGCAGTATAGCAGCCTTTAAGACTGTATCGAAGAAAACTTTCACCTAACCAACGTAATAAAACAAAAAGAGAAAAACGAATAGAATCCATCCATTCCTTTCCGTATTTGCACCACATGAATGAGGAGGTCTGCCCTTGAACAAAGAAAAATCTGAGAAGAAGCCCACCACACGCAAACGTGCGCCGAGAAGTCCGAAGTCCGTGCGCCTGATCGTGGAACGCCATTATATCGGCAATGTGCCGATGAATACGCTTTTTCAGCGGCTTGTGGAAGAAGAAATTCGTAAAACTGCCGAATCGTATCTCGCCGCTGGCTAATTGGACGTTTTACTGCGGAAAAGGGCTTGCATCATCACGCAGCATCCGCTACAATGTGATTGATGAGGTCTCTTTTCCATTATGGAGGTACACATGGAAAAGGACAAAAAAGTAACTGCTTTATACTGCCGACTGTCAAAAGATGACGGTTCAAACAGCGAAAGCCTGAGCATCCGCACTCAAAAGTCAATGCTTATGGAGTATGCCACACGCAACGGTTTCGGGAATTGCCAGTACTATGTTGATGATGGTTACAGCGGTACGAACTCTGACCGCCCTGCCTTTCAGGAACTTCTGGATGATATCCGGGAAGGAAAGGTGGCAACAGTCATTACCAAAGACCAGTCCCGACTTGGACGCAACCACATCGAAACCGGAACGTATATGGAAATCTTCTTTCCTGAACACGGTGTCCGCTATATTGCAATCAACGATGGTTATGATTCCAACGAGCAATCTCAGATGGATATTGCCCCGTTCCGAAACATCATCAATGAAATGTACGCCAAAGACACTTCCCGAAAGATCAAGAGTGCCCTTCGGACACGCAAGAAAAGTGGAAAGTATATCTCCAGCGGCGCACCGTTTGGCTACCAGAAAGACCCTGCCGACCACAATCACCTTGTGATCGACCCGAACACCGCCCCCGTTGTTGAGTATATCTATTCAATGGCAGAGGAAGGGCTGGGGCTTCACCGCATCGCCAAGCGGCTCCACGATGAAAAAGTCTTGAAGCCGTGTTACTACAAGAAAGAGATGTTTGGCCGCTTTATTGATGATGAAAAGATGTATGATTGGGACAGTGCCTATATCAGTCAGGTTCTGCACAGCCCAGTCTACGCCGGACACATCATCTACGAAGCCAAGCCCACCGTGTCCATGAAATCCAAAAAGCGGCGTTATATTCCGTTTGAAGAACGCGCTATCGTTCCGAATACACATGAAGCAATCATCCCACAAGACCGTTGGGAGAACGTGCAGCGAATCCTTTACAGCCGTTCCAGTAGTTTTATGTGCGATAAGACCGACTACGACAATATCTTCAAAGGCATCGTCCGCTGTGCAGACTGCGGCAGAACGATGTTAGTCAAGGTCGAGCACAGGCGCAAACGTAACAGTGTTCTGGATCAGACCTTTTATTGTTGCAGCACTTATCGGAAATATGGTGCGAAAGCCTGTGACTCGCATAATTTGGAAGCCCGTGTTCTGCATGAAGCTGTCTTTGCGGACATTCAGGCACACGCAAAGGCCGCTGTGAGCAATCGGGAAGCCCTTGTGAAGAAGATTGCAAATCAGATGCACCTCCGGGTGTCCTCTGACCGGGCGCAGCACAAACGGGATTTGAAGCAGTGTAAAGCACGAATCGCAGAAATCGAAGACCTGTATGCAAAACTTTATGAGGACGTATCAAAGGGACTTCTCCCGGAGAAACGTTTTCAAATGCTTGCAGATCGCTACGACAAAGAACAGGCTGAACTGACCGAGAAGATTGAGCAGTACGAGCGGGAAGGCCGTGCTGAACACGATCAGCTGGACAAGATTCAGGATTTTATTGATGAAGTCAGCAAGTACGCTGGTATCACCGAACTGAACTATAAGATTCTGCATCAGCTGATTGACAAGATTCTGGTATCCAGAGCGGAAAAGGTCGATGGCGAATACGTCCAGAAAATCCAGATTTTCTACCGCTTTATCGGCCCATTGGATGCCATCGAGTAACAAAGTCAGAAAAGTCACCTCCGAGAACTATCCTACAGACGCAGGGCGCGAGGGAGAACTGATCTTCCGCTTGGTCTACCAGCAAGCGGGCTGTAAAAAGCCCGTTTTCCGCCTGTGGCTGTCCAGCATGGAGGAAAACGCCATTCGAGAAGGATTCGCCCATCTCAAACCGTCAACTGAATACGATGCGCTGTACAATGCAGCACTCTGCCGGGAACGTGCCGACTGGATGGTCGGCATCAATGCGTCCCGGCTTTTTTCGTGCCTGTACGGTCAACCGCTGGCGGTAGGGCGTGTTATGACCCCGGTGCTTGCAATGACCGTGGTGCGGGAAGCCGCCATTGCTGCCTTTACCCCGGAAAAATTCTACACGGTGGCTCTGACCCTTGCAGACGGCGGCACCGCATCCAGCAAGCGGTTTGCCCAGAAAGCGGATGCCGAACTGCTGCTTTCCAAATGCCGAAAGGAGGGGCGCGTCACGGTACAGAAGATGGAACGCAAGGAGAAATCCGAAAGCCCGCCGCAGCTCTATGACCTTACCGCATTGCAGCGGGATGCCAACCGTCTGCTGGGATTTACGGCACAGCAGACCTTGGATTATGCTCAAAGTCTTTACGAAAAACGGCTCATCACCTACCCCCGCACGGACAGCCGCTTTTTGACGGAGGATATGGCGGCATCCCTGCCGGGGCTGGTGACAGACACGGGCAGGGCGCTTGCCGTGGAGGAACCGTTTCCCATCCATGTGCAGCAGGTCATCAATGGCAGCAAAGTCACCGACCACCATGCGCTGCTGCCTACGAAAAGCATGGCAAACGCAGACCTTGCCGCCCTCCCTGCCGGGGAGTGGAATGTCCTGCGGCTGATTGCTGCACGGCTGCTCTGCGCTGTGGGTGAACCGCACCGCTATGCAGAAACTACGCTCACCACCATCTGCGCCGGGGAAGAGTTTTCCGCAAAAGGCAAGGTGGTGCTGTCCGACGGATGGAAAGTCATGGAACGAAAAATGCTGGGGGAACTTCTGGGCAAGCAAAAGGAAGCAGTTGTTCTGCCCGATGCGCAAGAGCAGAGCCAGTGCAGCGTTGCTGATGCCGAACTGAAGGAAGGTCAAACGTCCCCGCCGAAATCCTACACGGAAGATACGCTCCTGTCCGCTATGCAGGCAGCGGGTGCAGACAGTATGCCGGAGGATGTGGAACGTCAGGGCATCGGCACCCCGGCCACCCGTGCCGCAACTATTGAAAAGCTGGTGCAGAAAGGCTTTCTGGAGCGCAAGGGCACCAAGAAAACCAAGGTGCTGCTGCCCACCGACAAAGGCAAAGCCCTCATCACTGTGATGCCCGAAGAAATCCAGTCCGCCGACATGACTGCTGACTGGGAAACAAAACTGCTGTGCGTGGAGCGCGGCGAGATGGAGCCAGAGACATTTATGACTGAAATCAACGATATGATCTCCTCGCTGGTAAACACCACCGAGGCCGTGAAAGGAGCGAGTGCGCTTATGAAAAATAAAGTGATTGGTATCTGCCCGAACTGTGGCAAATCTGTTGTGGAACGTGAAAAGGGCTGGTTCTGCGAGAACCGGGAGTGCCGTTTTGTCCTGTGGAAGGACAATGCGTTCTTCAAGCGTCTGGGCAAGCGGCTGGACGCTCATGTGGCGGACAAGCTGCTGCGGGACGGCCGGGTCCGCCTGAAGGACTGCAAGAGCGCCAAGGGCAAGACCTACAATGCCACCGTGCTGCTGGGCACCGAACCCGATGGCCGCAGCAAGTTCAGTTTGGAATTTGAGAATGGGGGCTGCTGATGAAGGATGATGCTGTAATAAAGGACAACGAGGCGGTCTACCTCCTCAATGAGCAGACGTATCTGCATCTGCGGGAAAATCTCGCAGGTGTCGGGTACGAGGTTTTCGACAAAAACAGCCCGCTCCCGGTGGAGGAAGGGCAGGTTCCACGGGAAGTTCTGGGCAACACCCAGAGGCGTATCGAGACTGCCCGTGCGTACTATCTGGCAGAGCATCAGGATGAGCCTGTGGGGAGGATTCAGAACGTTGCCATCACCACCTTGGAGAAGTTTCGCTCCGGGGTTCGCAGGCGCAGGAATCTGGCTCCACGTTCTCTCCCGGAAAATGATGTGCGGTTCATTGACCCGATGTACAACGAGCTGTTCCGGGTACCGGATGGCGGCGTTGTGCAGATGACCTACCCAGATGGGCACCAGCGTTCCGAGGTGGTCGAGTATCTCGATGATTACCACATGAAAATTGGCTCCTCAGTACAGCACATCTGCGAATTTGCAGAGCGCATGGCGCGCAGCCATGCCATCGTGGAGCCGGAGCCGCTGACACAGCAGGACTGCCGGGCGTGGAATCTGGAATACGATTATTACCTTACCGTGCAGGCAGAGGACGGCGCATGGAATTACGCTCTCTATCAGGGTGACTGCTGCCTGTTGGAGCGTGGGAAAATTGATGCGCCCGAACTGATGATCGAAGAAGTGCGGGACGAAATTATGTACACCCACAACCTACGGAACAAGGACTGCATTCCGCTCACTCAGGAGGAGTTTACCCAGAAACTTGCAGACCGAAACGAGATCCAGTCCTATCGGACGAAGCAATTCCAGCAGAGCGGGCACGACTGCTATCTGGTCATGCAGCTGCAACAGGATGCAGACCCTGCGCTGCGTTTTGCGTCTACGCGCTACCTGAATAAGAAGAACACCGCTCCGTCCATTGAAAATTACGAGATCCTGTACCGGGGCAACCTCCCGGAAGGAAAGCGCAGCGTTCCGCAAGCGGAGCTGCTGGAGCAGCTGTACCAGAAATTCAACTGTGCCCGCCCGACGGATTACCATGGGCACAGCCTGTCGATCAGCGATGTGATCATGCTGAATCAGGATGGAAAAATATCGGCGCATTATGTAGACAGCATTGGCTTTAAGGAGCTGCCGGGGTTTCTGGATAAAAAGCCGGAACGCACCTCGGTTTTGCAAACGCTCAAGGAAAAGTGCGATGCCCCGGAGTGCAATCCCACCGTCTGCCGGAAAGCGAGGGATGCACATGAACTTTGACCATGAAGAACTCATGCTGATGATGCTTTACAACACCGGCACCCGGCTGGAGCTGGTGCATGAACTGCGGCTGATGCAATGTTACCTGATGCCAGATGAAACCGCCCTGCGGGAGCTGTAGGAGGGGGTTATCGAAAAGCTGAAACTTCTGACCGATGCAGAGTTCTCCGAGCTGGAATTTCCTCCAGACTGACTTTTGCCGCCTGTGGGCGGCGTACATATCCTCTTTTATAATGCTGTATGGTGTGGTATACTGAACTCAACAACTTGGAATTTGCCGAAGATATTGTGGGTGAGCATTGGGTATCACTGACGCAGGAATTATAAAATATAGGAGAGGTGACTCATTTGGATACAGCTGAGAAAAAGAAATCACGTGATTTTAATATTTACTATCTGAATTTCAGTAAGGTATATGAAATCGCAATGATGATTAACAATGTTATCCTTACTAAAATTGAAACCGACAAATCAAGCAGTTTTGAAGAACAGTATGGTTTTACATCTTCCATCTCTGCACAAGGAACAAAACAGTTCCTTGATGGAATAAAGGCGTCTATTTCAGCAGACGCAAAGGAAACTTCCACATCGTCGTCAAAAGTAGTGGAAAGTTTGGACGTAAAGACAACCAAATCTATCCTTTTGCGTAGGATCATTGAGCAGTGCGCCTCTGTGACTTTATTGGACAACTCGGTAGAGGGCGATCTTGTAAAAGTAAATCGCGTTAAATTAGAACTACTGAATGAAGAAAGTCTGCGGCAATTCCTTATTCTACGCCGTGATGCATTAAAGGGTATGCGGGTAGAAGGTATGGAAATAAATAATCTGGTCAGTTCGATGTTGCAAGACTATGCCTATATTTTGAAGGGACTTGTATATGATGAAAGTATGAAAGAACCTGTATCTGAAATCATCATTAAGATTCCAATGGAGATTCAATCGGAATTTGAAAACAAGTACAACATCAACGATCTGCTTATTGGGCATGTATCTATTGTTGGCATCTATAAAGGCATCGTAGGCGAAGAATTTATCACTTCAAATACATTCACCTTTTTCCAAGAAGCCGGTGCACGTAAGGAAAAGCAGGAGGAAACTGCCAGCAAAATAATCAAAAGCAACACGCAGCCTGTATCGCATAATACAGAAACAAAAAAGAGTGATGATGACTATCATTTCGTTGACACCTTAGCAATAATTCAAGATGTGGCATTCAAACTGGAAGAAACCCCTGCTCCAAAATTTCACTGGTGGAATCGCTTTGGTATTTGGTTAAGTAAATTGAGGAGGAAATAACTATGAATCATACCCTGTTTACTTACCGCAATCTTGAGGAATTGAGGAAAATCCAGGAAGAAAGAGAAATATTTGCCTTTATATTTGGAGAGACAAAGGATATGCTCGATTCCTGTTCTGAAGTTTGCATTGACATATCTGCCTTGGTACATTTTTTGTTAACTAACAAAAACAATATAGAACCGACATATATAAATTTTACAAGTATGTCGGAGGATACAGTTGTAATTGCAGAAGCGGCCATTGCAGAAAGTGCCATGGAATTACTGCCTCTTTTATTTTCTGATTATAAATGCTATTTTGAGGAAGATGGTGAGGAGAATTCCAGTTCCGAGGAAACGCATGAGTTTAAGCCATATCCAAGGCAAAAGATATATAAATACAATAATGCGCAGGATTTGGACACAATCATTCGATACGCAGAAACGAATGATATTCCAATCGCAACTTTTTCTCGGGCAAGCGGTGAACTACGAAAAGAATTCGAGCAGTTCAATAAGGCTTCCCAATTGGCTATATTGGATCTAACTTCCGTGTCATATGCAATCGAGGACAACAAAGCTCTGATTTATGCACTCGAACAATTTCTTAGTATTTTGCCAAATATCAAGGTTATTGCACAAACCTCTCAGATTGATGTGCTTCTAAAATATTTTCCACTGTTTTTGGACGGACAGGAACCTGTCTGTAAATTGCTTCCTGATTTATCTGGATTAGGAGAAAAAGAACCTGAAGAAATTAAACTTACAAAAATCACAAACTTGAATGGAGGGGCTTTTGACGCTTTCATCAATGCATTCAATCATAATTTAATTGGACATAATTATTTTAAAGAAAGACTGCGGTATGCTCTAAAGAATTTTATTGCTCTAAACAAAGCAAAGGAACAGACGGTTCTTTCGATTTTCCTGTTTGGTGCATCTGGTATTGGAAAAACTGAGGTTGCAAGGCTAATTGCAAACGGGCTTCAAAATGATTGTTATTTAGCTAAAATCAATTTCCAGAACTACAGTAGTCAAGATGCGTTGAACAGTTTGATTGGAAGCCCGGCAGGTTATGTTGGCTGTAATCACGGAGAATTAAGTGAGAAAATCCAAAAGAGCAAAGTAGGTGTACTGCTTTGCGATGAATTTGAAAAGACTACTCGTCCAGTTTTCTCTTTCTTTCTGGAGTTGTTGGAAGAAGGGCGTTTTACCGATTCCATGGCAAGAGAGTATGACATGGATGGATATGTTATTATCTTTACTTCAAACCTTCTCAGCGAAGCAGAATACAAAAAAGCAATTCCTCCTGAACTTCAAACACGCTTTGATTTAGTATGCGAATTTGAGGAGCCTACAACGGCAGAGAAAAAAGCATTTCTGGATTTGCTGTTGGAGATGGCAAAAACCAAGTATTCTAAGCAATTTGCAGAAATCGAAATGACTGAAGATGAGAAAAAGAAGTTATATGCCTTTGATTATTCATCTCTTTCGGCATTAAGGGATATCAAGAGGGTGTTTAACAATCGCCTAATGGACTTTTTCACAGAAAAAGGTGTTTTGCGATAATAAGTATCGATGATCACATCCAATTCAATGTCTCTTGCTATTGGAATCACTACTAATACCTTGGTGCATTGTTTTTATGAAGAATTCGGCAACTTCCAGTTTGACGAACAATCAAATTATTACATACCCTCTGCGGGCAACCCTAAAACGGTTGCCCGCTATTTTTATACCTTAAACTCTGAAGAAGGAGGCCAAAATGCCAAGCAAAACCGAAGAATATCTCGCCCTTGCCCAGCGCACGGCGAACGGCTTGACTCGGTACTGGGAAAGCTGGACGGACTATCTGACCACCGCATCCCGGCTGTACAAGTACCCCTTTGCAGACCAGCTGATGATCTACGCCCAGCGCCCGGATGCCACCGCCTGCGCCGACTTTGACATCTGGAACAACCGGATGAACCGCTATGTGCGCCGGGGTGCCAAGGGAATCGCCCTGCTGGATGAATCCAGCGGATTCCCCCGTCTGCACTACGTTTTCGATGTATCGGACACCGGGGTGCGCCGCAATTCCCGTGACCCGGAGGTGTGGCAGTACAACGATGACCTGAAACAGCCGGTTTCAGAAATGCTCGCCGCCACCTACGGCATCAGCGGAGAGCGTGTCAGCCAGCAGCTTGCGGATGTTGCCGGGAAACTGGTGGCGGATTACTGGGACAACAACGGCGGGGACATTCGTGCCATCGTTGACGGTTCGCTCTTGATGGATTATGATGAAGCCGGGGTGGAGATGCAGTTCAAGTCCGCTGCCGCCATCAGCGTCACCTATACGCTGCTGGAACGCTGCGGCTTTGAGCCTGCCGGGTGGTTCGACAAGGACGACTTCCGAGCCATCCACGAGTTTTCCACCCCAGACAGTGTTTACGCCCTCGGCGCAGCCGTCAGCGACATGAGCCGGGAGGTGCTGCGTAACATCGAGCGCACCGTAAAAACAACCATTCGCCGCCGCAATGCAGAAAGGAGCCAATATGAATACGAACAGCAGGAACGTGACCTACTCGACCGTCGGGGACTACCAGCTCCCGAACCTGATCCTGAACCAGCCCCGGAAGCCGCTGGGCAAGTACGGCAGGCTGCGCCGGACCTACCTGAAGGAGCAGCGCCCGGTGCTGTACCACACGATGCTCCTGAACGGGAGCCTGTACCCGCACCTGATGGAGGTGGAGCAGACGGCAGAAAGCCGGATGCAGCAGACCATGGCGCAGCTTCTGAAACAGAACCCGGCCCCGGACAAGGAGCAGAATCAGATGGCATGGGTGCAGCACATGAACAGCCTGCGGGCACAGGCAGAGGAACTGGTGCTGAACGAACTGATTTACAGTTAAGTTTCTTCGATGCCCACAT
>ENA-OPCT01000430-OPCT01000430.1-human-gut-metagenome-genome-assembly--contig:-NODE-430-length-22859-cov-3.432029_pt1 | contig 22859 bp, 10 predicted proteins | sample MGYA00241572_ERZ501495 | MGnify/ENA primary metagenome ERZ501495 (study PRJEB25962, sample SAMEA2042580) | human gut metagenome | biome: human gut; feature: human-associated habitat; material: faeces... | reverse complement strand
GATATGGAAAACTATGGCTCTTACGGAAACGAAACGTTTAACTCCGAAACTATGGTAACCGATTACGTAAATACCTTATATGCACGCGCATTCCGTGGTTACACCATACCGGGTCAAACCCTGTTGGGGTTGTGGATCGACCGTAACAATCTGACCACCGAAAGATGGGGAATGAGCGAATGGATAGACCCAACTGTAATTCATTATACTTCTGCCTTCGATGCCACCCACCTGATAAATTATTTCGGCTCTGCTTTGGGAACCAGTGCCGGTAACACTCCTTACACCCGCATTCGTAATGGAAATCTGCTCCTTGAAGAACTAAAGACTTCCACTATTTCGGAGACGGCCAAAAATTACGCACGGGGACAAGCACTTTGTTTGCGAGCCATGCAACTGTTCGATTTAGTTCGTACTTATGGATCTGTTCCTATCGTCACCAAAGTATTGAACGCTACCGTTGCCGGCAAAGATGAACGACTTCCGCGAGCCTCGGTTACCAAGTGTGTAGAACAAATCATCCGTGATTTGGACGAAGCAGCCTCTCTGCTACCCCTCGACTGGGCAGCTTCCGAATACGGACGTCTCACCAGTGGAGCTGCATTGGCTTTAAAAAGTCGCGTATTACTTACCTATGCAAGTCCTATCTTCAACAGAGATTGGGATAATCCCGACAATAAACGATGGAAGATCGCTTTAGAAGCGACATTAGCTGCACAGAATGCTCTCACTTCCAATGGATTGGATGGATGTAAGAATGCCAAAGAGTGGGCAAATATGCTGGTATCCAGCAACAACAGCTTTCACAAAGAAGCCATCATTGTGAAGTTGTTGACCGATGTACAAGGTAGCGATAACGAATACAATGGTTGGGAACGCGCTCTGCGTATGCCTTCACAAGAAGGTCTGAACGGATATGCAGCTCCTATAGAAATCATTGATGCTTTTCCTATGGCGGATGGAAAACGCCCGTCGGACAAAGTCAAGATAGCCAAAGGTTCCAAATCATTCTTCCTTGACAGAGACCCTCGTTTTTATCGGACTTTTGCATTCAACGGAGTGAAATGGGGATATAACGGCCATCCGGATGATGTCATATGGGGATACCGATGGCAAGCAAGCAAACTTGCATACGGTTACAGCGATCAAAACCAAATAGAAAGTCCGGCTTTTGTCCGTAAAATGAGTAGTATCGAAACGTCTCCTACTGAAAACTTTGCGTATTCAAGTACAGATATCTACGAATACCGTTATGCAGAACTCATTCTGAATCTGGCCGAATGTTACGCCGCAACCGGTCATCCGGATGAAGCTGTAAAATGGTTGGGAGAGATACGCAAAAGGGTAGGGATACCTGCCGGAAAAGACGGAACTTATGGAATAGGCATGCTTACAGACCGCCACCAAGCCCTGGAAGCTTGTCTTTATGAACGCCAAATTGAATTGGCTTACGAAGGAAAACGTTTCTGGGATGTGTGGCGATGGTTACTTTATGATGGTGGGCAAGGAGAGGGGCTGAAGCTAAGCGATGTAAACACCTGTACGGCATTAGGTATCACTCCTTTAAATGGAACACATCGTACTTCTTTATATGTAGACGTGCTGCCGGGTAATTATATAATAGGAGAGAAAGATCCCCTATTATCAAAGCGTTCCGATATAATGGCCGATCCGGATGCAGAAAATTTTAAAGAGCAACTAATTAAGCTACACCATTTTTGGGAAGAATATTTTTGTTATGGAAAACCTGACATTCCTGCCGACAGAGATAAAAACAACAATCCGGTAACCATTTTTTGGCACGCAAACTACTATATCCACGGATTGGGAAGTATCGTATTAAACAATAATTCCTGGTTGGGTCAAACCATCGGATGGAAAGACCAGAATGGAGTAGACGGCACTATTGGTTGGCAAGACGATGAAGAATTACAAATAGAATAGTCCATAACATTTATAAACTTATCTTCTCGGTTCAATGATAATGTTAAATTTTACATGTATAGTTATACCATATTATATATATAGTAACTATTAATTCCACCTTTTAGTGTTAACAGCACTTATCCAACTTTATTTATATACAAAAAAACCTCCTTCTAAACCTCGAAATTCGCCCAAGATTATAAAAAAATGCGGTAAATAAAAAAATATTCGCATTTTCCATCACCCGTTTTGCCGTTTCATGTGTCTATTATTAGTGAATGTAACTAAAACATTTCTGTTTAACTTTAAATTTAATTAGTATGAGGCACAAGATCCTTCTTGTATTATTCGCTGTCATGACGATAATGGGAAGCGCCATAGCGCAAACCCGAAGCGTGACTGGCCAAGTAGTCGATGAAAACGGGGAACCCATCATCGGCGCCAACATCAAAATCGTGGGAAGTTCCACGGGTACTTATCAGCGTAAGGATCTAATTTAAAATGAAATACAGATTATTTTGGTTACAAAAGAACTATTATAAGGCGAAAGCAAATTAAAAACATATATGTTTAACTTTAATAATTAATCTATGAGAAAAAAATCATTTATCATTCCTCTTAATGATAACTTGTTACGAAGAGGAAAGAATGGTGCTCTATGGTCATTTACTGTAGGTATACTGTTTTTGGCTTCTTGTAGCAAAGGTGCTGATTGCGATGAGTCATTCTCGAGTTCCGTCCAGAATGCCACGATGACTTCTCCAAAGTCTGAGTCTATCAGTTTCACTACGAAAATTAATTCAGATGGAAGCGAAAGTGTTCAAGTATCATGGCCTGTAGTTCATGGAGCCGGTGGCTATGAATATGAAGTCATTAATGTAACCGATCCTGATGAAATGGAAGTAACTGTCCCCAAAGACACGGTGGATGGAACTTCATTCTTGTTCGACAAAGCTGAAGACACTAACTTTGACGTTCGCGTAAGATCATTGGGAAATCCTCGACAGAACAACAAAGAAGCTACAGAGGCCACTATAGTAAACTATTCTACTATTATTCCGGCAGTAATTGTTCCGCAAGGCCAAGATATGATTGCTTTTATTAACAGCAATTTAGGTGATGGGTCTACAGAACAAGCCTTTGAACTGGAAGCCGGCGGACAGTATGAACTGAATGAACCGCTCGATTTCGGTAATCGTCAAATCATCTTACGCGGTAATAAAAAGAACCGTCCGGTCATCACTTATGGAGAAAAAGGAGTGATTCGCACAGGTAATGGTTTGAAACTTAAATTCATTAACTTCGATTGTACAGCTCAGGCTAAACCTTTAAGAGGAGTTGTAGAATGTTCCGTAAAAGGAGAGGCCAGCTTGGAAGGTCCTAACTTCGGTTACCTCGATCAAGGTTATGTGTTGCAAAATCCAATAATCATGCAAGAATGCTGGTTTAAGAATGTAAACTTCGGCTTATTCCACACCGGTACTACTGCTTGGATGGTAAGAGACGTACGGGTAATGGACTGTATCGTCCAACTTAAATGTGATGGAAAAGCATTTGGTGATGGTTCTGTGATCGGTTCTTGTAAAGCAGCAGATTATAAAAACGGAAGTCAAACTTGGACTTGTGGTATTAGGGATATTACTATTAAGAACAGTACATTCTACAACACCGTATCCAATAGCAAAAACCGTTTCTTCCGTTTCAATAACAAAGACTTGAAACGTTCATTCGGTGTTCAGGACGGTTCGGCTACCATTGAAAATTGTACTTTCATCAGAACCTTTGACGGCAAAGAGTTCGGTAACAATACTCCGAATACTAAAGAATATAAGATTTCGTTCAATGGCAACATTTGTTACGATGTATTCCTTTTGCAGAAATTTATTCTAGGAAACTGCACATTAACGGTAGACCAAACCAAAAACACCATTTACGGTATCAAGAACTCCGTGGACAACACAGACAAGTCTAAGTACGCAACAGAAGAAACTATCGCTTTTGAGCAAACCGACCTTACCAAAGAGCTTGATTTGACTCAGCCTAACGGTGGTTTAAATCTGAAACCAGTATCCGGCACTATTTCTACGACTATCGGTGATCCGCGTTGGCTCAACTAATTAAACTAATCATTAATATTAAGACTATTAATAATGAAACAACATAATATATTCAAGATGTGTTTGAGCATGTTACTTACCCTGTTTATGGCAGTACCGGCTTTAGCTCAAACAACTTTTTCCGGTGTGGTTGTCGACGAAAACGAAGAACCGGTGATTGGCGCATCCGTAAAGGTAGCAGGAACCACAACGGGTACCATTACAGATCTGGATGGTAAGTTCAGCGTAAAAGTTCCTGCAGATGGCGTCGTTGAAATCTCTTTTATCGGATATATTACCCAAAAGATTACTAAGTTCACTCCCAATATGAAGATTGTCCTCAAAGAGGATACCCAGAATATGGAGGAGGTAGTCGTAGTAGGTTACGCCACACAGAAGAAAGCACACTTAACAGGTTCTGTAGCAACTATCCCGGTAGAAGACATTCAAGACCTCTCTGCCGGTGGTCTGGCAAGTATGTTAAGAGGATTGGTTCCGGGACTTAGCGTTAGCGGTGGACAAACCCGTCCGGGCGAAAACGCAAAAATTTATATCCGCGACACCAATTCATTGGATGAAGTAGGTTCCACAGCCCAAGAGCCTCTGTTTGTCATTGACGGATTCATTTACCCGAACGATGTAAAAGTAGGTAACATTCGTCAGAACTTAGGTGCTGAGGCATTCAACAACCTCGACCCTTCAACGGTAGAAAGTATTTCCGTATTGAAAGATGGTTCGGCTGCCGTATATGGTGCCCGTGCAGCTAATGGTGTTATCTTGGTAACAACCAAGAAAGGTAAACTTGGTAAACCGATGATTTCATATAGCGGTAACTTTGGTTTTACCGATGAAGTGGCTCGCCCCGATATGTTGAGTACATATGATTACGGACGCATCTACAATGCAGTAGTAGCTGCCGATCCATACAAGATTAGCAATATGAACCTCCGTACGGAATTGTTCCAAGCTGATGAGTTGGAAGCGATGAAAAAACTCAATTACGATATGCTCGACAAATATTGGGAAACAGGAATCACCATGAAACATTCTGTAAATGTGAGCGGTGCTACTGAAAGAGCTAATTACTTTGCAAGCATCGGCTATTTTGAACAAGAGGGTAACTTAGGCCGCCTCGATTACGATCGTTGGAACTATCGCGCAGGCGTTGATTTAAAGATCAGCGACTGGGTAAAAGTCAACCTTGCCATATCAGGTGACTACGGTGAAAAAAACAAACCTTTAATCAAGATTGGCGGTAGTAATATTGAAAAAGATTACAATTTGATGCTGACTCGTCCGGGATACATCCCTGAATATGTAAATGGACTTCCGGTTGTAGCCATGGGCCCTGCAAACGGAAATCCCAACAACGACCAGTTGTATCATTTTGCCACATTACAAGAGAACGGAGACTACAGCGAAACCAAAAATCAAAATACCACCATCAATGGTAGTTTGAGCTACGATTTTGGCTGGAGTAAAATATTGAAAGGGTTGAATTTACGTTTCTCTTATTCTAAAACCATCAATACCGATAAAGGCAATGAATATGCAACCGATTTCACCGTTTACCAAATGTTGGAACGTAGCGGTAGCGGTAACCACCTCTATACTCCGGTAGACGGACAAGACTATGAGTCATTAATGGTAGAAAGCAATTTCAATCCTAAAAAGATTGCTAATGGTGACAGATCCTATTTGTCACGTAACACCGTCCGTACCGACAGTTACCAGATGAACTTTACGGCGTCATATAACCGTGAATTCAAACAACATGCTGTAAGCGCTCTCTTCTCTATCGAAAAATCCGAAACCGAGAGTGAATATTTATATGCCAAGAGATATGACCCGTATCCGTTTACTACAGGACAATATAACTCTGCTACCGGTGAAAACGATGCGAACTTTACCCGTTCCGAATCGGGAACGCTCTCTTACATCGGCCGTATCAATTATGCTTATGCCAACAAATATTTGTTAGAGGTATTGCTTCGTTCGGATGCGTCCACCAAGTTTGCTCCTAAAAACTACTGGGGAACATTCCCGTCTGCATCTGCGGGCTGGATCGTATCAGGCGAAAACTGGTTCCAAGAGAAAGTGAAAGGAATTGATTATTTGAAAATACGCGGATCATTCGGTTTGACCGGTCGTGACAATACCGCTCCATGGCAATGGATGCGTATCTTCAGCCAGGATGCTTATCGTGGTCCGATATTCGGTGAAACTTCTACGGGTAGCTCTTTGCCTCGTATTACTATCAACAAAAATAATTCTGCCGTAAACTCGGATGTCCATTGGGATAAATCGTATAAGGCAAACTTGGGTATTGATATGAACATACTTGATAACCGTTTAGCCATCACTTTCGATGCTTACCGTGAATGGAACCGTGACATGTTGATGAAAATAGCCCAAGATGTACCTTCGACCGTAGGAACTCAAAGTGCGGACGTCAATCTTGGTGAAATGGATAACTGGGGTTATGAATTAAGTTTAACTTGGAAAGACAAGATTGGTAAAGACTTCAAATACCGTATCAACTTGAACACCGGCTATTCTGACAACCGCGTATTAAATATGGACTTCAATAATGATTACACTTTCCGCCAAATCCGGTATAAAGGTCGTACCGATGTCGGTTCCTGGGGTATGCAATGCATCGGAATGTTCCGTAGTTTCCAAGATATCGAAGAGTATTTCGACCGCTATATGGTTACAGGTGAGGATGCCAACGGAAACAAAATATACGGTAAATACTTGGGTAAAGATAAATCGGATATTCGTCCGGGTATGTTGATTTACAAAGATGTACGCGGCGCTAAACAAGAAGATGGCACATATGCAGGTCCTGATGGTATCGTTGATAAAGATAACGATGTGGTTCGTTTGTCAAACCGCAGTAATCCTTATGGTTTCACTGTAAACCTGGGTGCCGAATATAAAGCCTTTTCTATTTCTGCGCAAATCAGCACAAGTTGGGGTGGTTACAGCTTTATTCCGAGCAGTGCACGCAAATTCTTGTATGATAAAGAACTTTCTAATCTGCCTTCTATCTGGAATCCGGACAATATGTTCGTTTACCAAGATATCTACGATGCGGGAGGCAATCTGCTTATGGCGGAAAACCGTAACGGTAGCATGCCGAACCTTGCTTATGAAGACGTTAACGGAATGGATTCTTCGTTCTGGAGAGTAAGCGGCACTCGGGCCTCTCTCAACAACCTGACTTTGGCTTACAAACTTCCATCGGAATTGCTGAAGAAAGTAGGTATCGCAAGTTGCCGTGTAAATGTAACCGGGCAGAACCTGTTGAGCCTTTACAATCCATATCCGGACAACTTCATGGATCCGATGTGCGACTTCGGCAAATATCCTGTCTTAAGAAAGTTCACCGTAGGATTGAATGTTACATTCTAATGCAAGTATGTTAAATTTTAAATGAAAAGTAATAATGAAAAATAGCACAATAAAATTGTTAGGCATAGGATTGGTATCCTCACTTGCTTTTACAGCTTGTAGCGACCAGTTTCTGGAGGACAAAAAGAACTATGATAACGTAAACCCCGGCATCTACGACTATTATGAAGGTGCTTACGCACGTGTAAGTGATGCATACGGCTGGACATTACCTAACTGTAACAGTGATGCCAATTGGAAATACAACTCAACAGGTTTGGCAGATGACCAAGCAAAGAGCACAGAGGAATATACTGGTTTCGGAATTTTCGTAGATCCGAAAAAGGAACTAACAACACTTGATTCCCCCACCGTTCCCGATTATTACATGGGTGACGCATCGAACATTCAGAACTCTGTATACGGACGTATTCGTAACATCAACGAAATAATCGACGGAATTTCGAACAGCAAGTTGGAAGAAAATTATAAAAACGAATTTTTGGGCCAAGTCTATTTCTTGCGTGCCTGGTGTTATTATCAGTTGGTAAAATGGTACGGAGGTGTGCCTTTGGTAAAGACTATGATTGATCCTACTGAAGATGCGCATACACCCCGTTCTTCAGCCAAAGAATGTATCGAATTCATTTTGGATGATTTGCAGAAATCAGCGGACATGTTGAGAGAAGCTACCGGAAACGGCGGTTGGAAATCAAGCAGTGATTGGGGCCGCATTACAACCGGTACTGCCTTGGCACTGAAAGGCCGTGTGTTGCTGTTGTGGGCAAGCCCACTCTTTAACCGTGCTAACGACCAATCTCGTTGGGACAATGCCTACACGCAGATGAAGAATGATTTGCCGGCTATTCAAGCTTGCGGATACGGCTTGTACAATGAAGGAAACAATGTAAACGGATCCACTTATGCCAAGATATTTACTCAGGTAAAAAGTCCGGAGAACGTATTTGTAACCATCCGTAGCTCTATCGATCCGGATGAAAATGGTTACTATAACATGTGGGAAGAATATATCCGCCCAAGGAATGCAGGTGGTAAAGGTAATATCGCTCCGTCACAAACAATGATCGACCTGTTTCCGATGAAAGACGGTAAAAGACCTTCTACTTATACGGCTTATAACAAATTACCGGCTTCAGACCATGCGTATGTAAATGCGTATCCGTTTATGGACCGCGATCCACGTTTCTATCGTACCTTTGCATTCCCCGGTTTCCGTTGGGCATACAATGGCGATCCAACTCAAAACGATGCCAACAATCCATCATATAACAGCGGTAAGAATTATGAATTGTGGAGTTATGTATGGTATGTGGAGGAAAACGCTGCAGGTAATCCGGAAAGCGGAGATTCATATGCCGCCGATAATTTGTTGAAGAACAATAGATCTGTATATTTGCGTAAACGCTCGGATGACGCAGATTTAGGTACTCCGTTATACGATTATAAGCCTATCTATAATTCCAGTGCAAGTGCATTCCGTTTTTCAGGAGCTCCTTACATTGAACTTCGCTATGCAGAAGTATTACTTAACTTTGCCGAAGCTGCTTGTATGGCAGGACATATGGACGAAGCCATTGAACAAATCAAGGCTGTACGCATGCGTGCCGGCTACACAGGCGATTGCGGTTTGTCCGGAATCGGTAGCGATAAACCATCTTGCATGTCGGCTATTCTCTACGAACGCCAGATTGAGTTCGCATACGAAGGAAAACGTTTCGATGACTTGCGCCGTTGGATGTTGTTCGATGGTGGAGCAACACTGGCCGATGGTGCACCTTCGTCATGGGCACCCACAGGATGGGGAGGTAACACATGCACTTGGTTAGGCTTCACTCCACTAAACGGTCAGCGCCGTGAAAGTTTGGAATACCGTACAGCCGATGCTTACGGTATCGGTGGAACTAAAGTAACCGATGACCCACTTGTTAAAGCCGGTGTTGAGCGTTGCGCTGCAGTTGACTTAACAAAAACAGATTTGGATACTCAATTGCAAACATTAAGAGATTGGTATGAAAACCACTTGGTATACAAGATGAAGAAAGGTGACGGCCGCGAAGAATCCGGTTCGGGCAACACTGATCTTTACATACAGTTCTTACCGAGATACTATTTCTTAGGCTTAACGAAAGGAGCATTGGAGAAAGACAAGAAGATTCAGCAAACTATCGGATGGGATGACGCTGTAAAAGCAAAGGGTACATTTGATCCATTGGCTGAATAATCATAAACTTAATTCATTATTAAGTAAAAACGCATATTTTTTATTTTTTCGGGTTTTAAATTGTGGGAGGGCTGCGCCGGGAGGCGCGGCCCTTTCAGCTTTATCCGTTAAGCGTAAGAAAATAGTGACACTTATTCCCTTCATCATTTGCGCTGTTCCGGATAAGCGAAATAATTGTTTCTCCTATCTTTAACTTCTTGAATATAACTTCGATAGGTTATCCGGCAGATTGTTACTTTTGGACAACATTATATTGGGGTTGTCCAAAAATCTAAAAGTTCCGATTAAAATGTTCAACTTAGAAAGCCGTATACTTGTTACGTTCATTATATTTTTAATTTCTACTGTCACTACCACCACTCATGAAAAAGCTTTGTACACGAGGTTTCATAAAAAGAGTGATAGTAGTGACAGTAGAAACTAAAAATGCGGTACATGTAAGGTCTAAAATCCATTCTTCCTTATTGGCATTTCTCTTTCACCTATAGACAAAGTGGGCCGCACCTCCCGGCGCAGCCCGCTCTTCTAATTTAAAAACCCGAAAAAATAAAAATATGCTGTTTAACTTACCATTCGTATATTAAGTTGTTTATTCAGCCAATGGATCGAATGTACCGGGAGCACCTCCTTTGGTATAGTCTTCCCACCCAATGGTTTGTTCCAAGCTCGGATTGTTTGTTTGAGCCGACTGAGTCAAACCAAGAATGTAATAGCGAGGTTCAAACTTAATGTACAACTGGGTATTGTTAGAATCATATCCGTCTCCTTTCTTTGTTTTTCTAACTAAATACTTGTCATAGAACTCTTTCAAGTTGACCAATTGGTCAACCAAAGGTTGTTCTTTGATATTCTTCTCACTTAAGTCTACCGCGTAAGCGTCACGTTCTTCACGCGTCATTTCCGGTGTTTTTCCACCAATAATCTTATCAGGGTTACCCGCTTCACGTTCTGCCGGTACAGCGCTTGTGAATTCCCATGTACGGCCGCTTTTTCCGTCTGTATAGTTATATTCGTCTTTTAAACGAAACTCCATATTTTCACGGCGTTGATCGTTAAACGGTTGTACGCCTAACCAAGTACAAGTGTTTCCTCCCCAGCCGGTCAACTGTTTGGCTCCGATGCTTGCGAAATTTGCACCACCGTCGAAAAGCAACCAGCGACGCATATCCTCAAAACGCTTTCCTTCGTAAGCAAACTCAATCTGACGCTCATAAAGAATTGCAGACATGCAAGCGGCCTGATCGCCTGATAGGTTTGCGGGCAGTCCATAATTGTTAGAAGCATCATAGCCTGCGCGTGCACGAATACGTTGCAGTTGTTCAACCGCCACATCCAAATGGTTCGTCATGCAGGCAGCTTCTGCTAAATTCAGCAAGACTTCAGCATAACGGATTTCCATAGTAGAAGTCTGACAACAACGGAAACCAATAGACTTACCCTCTGTATTGAAAATGTAATTAGGAGAAGCATTCACGTCCAAATCGTCAGAAAACTTACGGATGTACATGCCATGTGCCTTATCTAACAAGTTGTCCGCGCCATAAGCGTCCCCACTCGTTGGGTCGTCGTATTTAGCAGGGTCATTATACCAGACATAATTCCAAAGAATATATTTTTCACCGTTATAGGGGTTACAGCTTTTGCCTGTATTCGGATCACCTTTGAATCTCCAATATTCGCCTGGGAATGCAAATGTACGATAGAAGCGGGGGTCACGGTCGGCAAATGGGAATTCCGGATCATAGGTATAGCTGGAAGCTTCCAATTTTCTGTATGAATTATAAGAGGCGGGTCGTTTTCCGTCTTTCATAGGGAAAAGATCTACAATCATAGCCGACGGAGTTTTACCGGTATTACCCAATGTATTAGCTGGACGCGCACCTTGTTCCCAAAGATTATTACGTTGATAATCAGGAGTTAAATCGGGTACATATTGATTATACAAACTTACCCATACACCTTCGGGATTACCAGCCAGATCCAAAAACATCTGAGCCCATCCCGAACCGTTCACTCCCGGATTGCTTTCGTGTCCCAATCCGTAACCGCAAGCATTGATAGCCGGCAACGCTTCTTCCGTCATGAATTTGTAAGCAGTAACCCAACGGCTTTCATCGTTGGCGCGGTTAAAGAGCGGACTGGCCCATAGTAACAACACGCGTCCTTTCAGAGCCATAGCCGTTCCTGTGGTTACGCGTCCATAATTGCTTCCACTTAGCCATTGTCCGCTTCCGCTTTTCGCCTTCAACATCCGAGCGGCTCTGTCCAAATCTTCGCAAATGAAATCGATGCAGGCTTTTGTTGAGGAACGTGGCACGACAGACTCGGAACTTGCGTTGAGAACTTCCGTGATAATAGGCACGCCTCCGTAGTAACGAACCAGATAATAATAACACCATGCACGAAGGAAATAGGCTTGTCCTAGGATTTCTTCTTTTTCGCTTTCAGAAAGCGCTCCATTTGTAACACCCTCAATTACATCATTAATATTACGTATACGTCCCCATGCGTTGGCATTGAGACCATAAGGACTTGTACCCTGGAAATATTCAGGCGGCTGAGTAGTACCCGTAACCGTATTCATCGGCTTTTGCGGATCTACGAAACAACCGAATCCAGAATACTCTTCGGTACTTTGCGAATGATCATCCTGTAATCCCATGCTCGGAAACTGCCACAAGCGAGCACCTGACGCTCCTTGAATATTCGGATTACACCAATAGTACAGATCGTTTAAACGTCCGTTGGCACCGCTGTAGTAGTCGTAAATCTCAGTTGATGTGTTATCGTAGTTTTTCTTTTCCGTAAGAAAATCATCGCTACAAGAGCTCATTGATATCGCAAGCACAGCGGTAGCACTGAGAAAGATTTTTGAATTCATATATTTTTTCATCATCATTGTTTTTTTAGAAAGTAAGATTAAGACCTATAGTAAACTTTCTCAAAGTAGGGTAACTTCCATAACCTGCCATTGGATCGATATAATTGTCCGGATATGGATTATAAAGGCTCAACAAATTCTGTCCCGTTACATTTATACGACATGATTGTACGCCAAGCTTATTGACAAGCTTATTAGGCACTTTATAAGCCAACGTAACGCGGTTTAGCGTAACACGCGTACCGTTGATACGCCAGAATGTAGAAGTCTTGCTGTTTACGTCGGCATAGCGCATGTTCGGCAAATCCGCATTGCGATTGGCGGCCATCAGCAGGTTGCCGGAAGCATCGTAAATATCCTCATAAACGAACATATTATTCGGATTCCAGAATGAAGGCATGTTAATGTATTCCAAGTTTTTCCAGCCGGAGTTCGATCCGTCGTTCGGCGTCAGGGATTTCGAATCAACAAAGCTATAGCCACCCCAACTTGCGTTAAGCTGTGCGGAAATAGAGAAGTCTTTGTATTCGGCACTCAAGTTAGTAGTGAAATGATAAGGATTGTTACGATGAGAGAGTTGTACCTTGTCGTCCGCCTCACTTACGATTCCATCGGGCCCTCCGTAAGTGCCATCCGCTTTTTTAGTACTACGGACATCTTTATAAATCAACATACCCGGACGCACTTGATCTTTGGTCATACCCATGTAAGAGGTAATATTGTATTTTTCGAAATATTCCTCGATATCCTGGAAGCTACGGAACATACCAATGCATTGCAATCCCCAAGTACCCATGTCGGTACGGCTGTTCTTATGAATCTTCAGATACATGTCGTTGCCGGTTTCCCAATCCATTAATAACACCTTATTGTCTGATAAGCCCGTTTGTAATTGTACTCTATATTTAAAATCCTTACCAATCCTGTCGCGCCAAGTTGCGGAAAGCTCCACACCGTAGCTATCCATTTTACCATAGTTTTGTGACGCGGAAGAGGTTCCCACTGTACTCGGAACAGAACCTGAGAAGGCTAACAACATATCTCTGTCCCATACGTAATAAGCATCGATATTAAATGCCAATCGATTATTCAATGTATTGAAGTCTAAACCAAAATTAGCTTTGTATGATTTATCCCAATGTACATCACGATTTACTGAAGCATTACCGTTAGGAATAGTCAAGTGACTGCCTGCGGGAGGATTTCCGGTTCCGATAATGGCACCTTTATCTCCTGCAACAGAGTAAACCGGCATCCATTGCCATGCAGCGATGTTGTCTCGACCAGTCAAACCGAATGAAGCGCGTACTTTCAAATAATCAACCCATTTGACTTTTTTCATCCATTCTTCCTCAGAGATAATCCAACCAGCGGAAGCCGACGGGAATGTACCCCAGTAGTTCTCCGGAGCAAATTTGGTAGAAGCGTCCGTACGAATCAGGAACTCTAACAGATAACGGTCGTTATAGGCATAATTGATACGCCCTACATATGACAATGTACCTGATTCACTACGCCCGAATGAGGAGCTTGTGATACCGCCGTCCGCAGAGTTGATACTGTTCGATTGTCCCGTTGAAAATTCATAAGGTTTAGTTCCCTGTCCATACAGATCCTCCGATTCGCTCTCCGATTTTTCAATTGAGAACAAAGCGCTCACGCTATGTTTACCGAAATCGCGCGCATATGAGGCTGTAAAGTTAAGCTGATATTTATCCGCACGATTCATGGAACGACTAATATAGCCGCCATCCGTACCGTTAGATACAGCCGCATTGTTATGGCCTAACAAGAAATTAGATTCTGCATATAGCATATCTGCGTCAAAATCGTCTGTGGGAGTGTATAAATGGGCGCCACTACCTGCACGATTGGCCAAACGGTAGACATTGAATGATGTTCCGAATTCATTACTCTTCGATGTGGAAATGGATTTGGAATAGCTCAGTTTCAATTTCAATCCTTTCAGGATGTTACTCCATCCGAAGTCATATTCCAATGAACCGTTTATATATGTATTTTGAGTCATATTACGTTTATAATCGCTTGAATTCTGCAAATAACCGTAATTATAACATTGGTTTGTATTCAACTCATTGTTGGAGACACCATAATTGGCCATCGGTTTGCCATTTATTTCCTCGGGCACATATCCCGGATGGGTCAACAACATCATATAATCTTTATCGTTATTAGAGTTCTGCACTTTCATCAACGGAGTATTCTTCTTACCATAGTCACCCGATACTTGCATGGTTGCTTTCATCCATTTGCCAATCTTCAAATCTACACCGGCACGGAAATTCCAACGGTCGTAATCCAACTTACCGAGATTGCCTTCTTGATCGAAATACGAGATACTTGCAAAATAACTTGCTTTTTCGGTGGCGCCGCTCAAGTTTACGCTATGTTGCTGTGTGACGGCTGTTTTCCAATATTTGTCGAGCAAATCATAATTCAGGCTTCTCATGGCAGCCAACTCATCGGCTTGGAATAAATCGTAACGTGAATTTAAATCCGTTTCCGTAGGATCTGCCGCACGAACAGCATTCCACAAACGACCGTAGTTATAAGTATCTAACATCTTAGGAGTTGACACCGCGTCCGTAATACCAAAACTTCCGCTATACGAAATTTGTGGAGCACCTAACTTTCCTTTCTTAGTAGTTACCAAAATAACACCGTTTGCCGCACGTGCACCATAAACTGCCGCTGCCGCGTCTTTCAATACAGAAATGTTTTCGATGGAAGAAGCGTCCAAATTATTGAATGCCGTCGCGTCCAAAATAAATCCATCGATGACGAATAGGGGTTGTTGAGCCGAACTTCCGATAGCCGACATATTGTTGGCTCCACGGACATAGATGGTAGCATTCTCACCTGGGCGACTTTCACCACCGCTTACGCTTACACCGTTTACCATGCCACTTAATGCGCTGGCAATATTACCTGTAGGGATGTCCTGAAGTTCTTTCATCGGAACCGATTCCACTGACCCGGTTAAATGGGCTTTCTTTTGTACGCCATATCCTACCACTACCACTTCTTCCAATTGTTGTGTATCCTCTTTCAAGACAATCCTCATATTGGGAGTGAACTTAGTAATCTTTTGGGTAATATATCCGATGAAAGAGACTTCTATGCTCTTTCCGGCAGGGATAGCCAAATTGAATTTACCATCAAAGTCGGTAATTGTACCGGTAGTAGTTCCTACTATCTTGATGGATGCGCCAATAACCGGTTCTCCGTTTTCATCAACCACGGTACCGGTATAAGTCTTTTGAGCAAAAGCCGGTACCGACATAACCAGTGCTAGCAGGATGCCCAAGCAGCATTTAAATATACTATGATGTTTCATTTGTTATAGTGTTGAATGAATGATTAATTTTATTATTTGAGCCACCGTGGATCGCCTACTGTACTTGAGATTGTACCGGTGGCCTTGAAATTCACGCCAAAGTTGGGTTGTGTAAAGTCGAGAGGTTGATCTATCGGACCTACAAATGCAGCATCTTCCTCTGTCGCATATTTTGTTTTATCCGTATTATCAACACTGTTTTTAATGCCCCAAATAGTATTGGTTGCCATATTAATGTTTTTCGTACAACCTCCCTGAATAAACTTTTGCAAACGCCATGTATCATAACAAATATTATTATTGAATGTAATTGTATAAGCGGCATTGCTAGGCGTATTATTTCCAAATTCCTTATTGTCATATACACGATAAAAGGTGTTGTCTGTAATGATGGCAGAACCTTCGGCCGTTGGAAATACGCGATCAAGATCTTTATTATTAAAACGAATTAAACGATTCTTTCCATTCGATTGCAGATTATAGATTGTATTATTCTTCATAGTGATGTTTTTAATGCCACCATACCAGAATTGATTGCCGCTTGGAGCCTTAAATGCGTTTGAGTAACCGCAAATAACGGAACCATCTCCCCAGTGGGTACCATCATTGTCTAATTGTACGACACAATCGATAACACGTACGTCACCTACTCCCCATGAGCATGGGCCAACAGCAAAGAGACAACATTTGACGTTTTTAAAAGCACATCCTTGTATGATAATCGGATTTTGTGTGACATAACAATCCGCGAAATTGTTACTTTTTCCACATATAATACCTTGGGCTTCCGCAGACAGACTCGCAGAGGGATTTGCGGATAACTCAACAACACCGTTTTTGTCGTTAATAGAGGTACAATCGAACAGAATGTTTTCAACGGTTAAACTTGTAGAAGTACGTATAACGCCATCTAATCCAACAGTTATTAATGGACGATTGGTTTCGTCACTCGTCAACGTAACCATAGATGAAGCAAAATCCAACTCTGTGTTAAGAATATAATTTCCACCGGCTTCCAATTCGAAAATATATTCCGGGTCGCCAAACTTATCCATGATCGATTTAATAGACGAAGCTATATCTCCACTTTCGATCTGTATGGGTTGCACGTATGTACTCAACGATGCAAATACAGCAGTTTCCGCATCCTTGTTATTTAGGCTCGTATTGCCGATAGCCCGAATACTTACTTCATAATGTTTGTCTCTTTCTCTAGGGAACGAAAAAGACACTCCATCCACTACATCATTATAGACTTCCTCAGGATTGGTAGGATCATTCACTATCTTTGCGATACACTCATAGCCACTGGCTCCTGATACAACGGGCCATGATACTTTTACGCTTTGTGTTCCATCCGCATTGAATACACGCGAGAAGCTAATATTCTCTTGCTTTGGAGATTCTAATTGCGAATTACTTACATCGCTTTTGAATAATTCGTTGTTTTCAAATCCTTGTTGACAAGAAGCCAAAAATAAAGCCCCTATGGCAAAAGACCATAAAACGCTTTTCTTTCCTCTTCCCCATCCATTAGGGCAAAAAGGAATCATTAGTGATTTTCTTTTCATAGATTGATTTTTTAAGTTAAACATATATGTTTACAATCGGTTTTTATGCAACTTTTATTCTGTAAAAGATGTATTCTTTTCATTTTAAATTAGCCCTTTACGCTGATAAGTACCCGTGGGACTTTGGTTATAGGTTCACAAACAAGCATTTAGAGATAAGAAGAGAAGAATAGAATCTAGACTCTTTAATAAATGATAGTAGTTGTACGATAATTTTCGTTTAACTACATTTATGGTGGCAGTAGCTGTTTCCGGCACATTAAAAAATAATCTGAACCGATTCCAGGCTGAGTTATGTTTTATTTAGGCAAAAACGACCTCCGGACTATCGACTGAAAGAACATATTAAAGAAATAAAGTTTGCTTGTATTTGCATCATTACGAAAATAAATGATGCAGGTATTTTCATTTAAACGCAGATGAGATAAAAATGATTAACTTTATCGGTACAAAAAAGGATAGTATGCATGATTATAGATACATAGACGCTCCCAGTAAACTCCTGACACCAGATATTGTTAATTTGTTGTCCGCCATACATGAATACAAAGGTAAGCAGGAATTATACATTGAAGCACAACCTGATGTGCTAACGGCATTGTTGGATATTGCCAAGATACAGAGTACCAAGGCATCCAATAAGATTGAGGGTATCTTTACCTCAGACGAGCGTTTAGAAGCATTGGTAATGGAGAAAGCAGAGCCACAAAACCGTTCGGAAGAAGAAATTGCAGGTTATAGAGAGGTACTGGCTACAGTACATGAGAGTTATGAGTATATTCCCCTCACCCCTAATAACATTCTTCAATTGCATCGGGATTTATACAGTTTCAGCGGAAGCGACAACGGAGGCAAATTCAAGAATGTAGACAACGTAATAGCGGAATCCGGAAAAGATGGGAAACAGAAGGTGCGCTTTGTTCCTGTTCCTGCATTCCAAACCACAGAAGCAATGGAACAACTCTGCGAAAGTTTCCGCTTCGCAATGGAAAACGGCCAATACGATGCACTTCTGCTTGTCCCGATGTTTATCCTCGACTTTCTTTGCATTCATCCGTTCAATGACGGAAACGGGCGCATGAGCCGTTTACTCACATTGTTACTGTTGTATCGGAGTGGTTATATCGTGGGGAAATATATCAGCGTAGAAAAATTAATAGAAAAATCGAAAGAGACTTATTATGAGGTTCTGCGTAACAGTTCTGTGGGGTGGCATGATAATGAAAATGATTATGCACCATTTGTCCGTTATTATTTAGGAGTCATACTCAAAGCATATAAAGAGTTTCAAGAAAGGGTGGAACATCTGCACTACCGTAATTTATCCAAGTCGGAGAGGGTGAAAGCCGTTTTCGACAAGAAAGTAGGCAAACTCACGAAAGCAGACATCGTGGCATATTGTCCCGACATCAGTGAAACAACTATTGAGCGGACATTGAAAGAATTGTTAGATGCCGGATATATTGAAAAGGTGGGTAAGGCAAGGGCTACCGGGTATATCAAGATATAAGGCTCATATTGACCCTATAGTTTAAGAGTCAACTGAGCCTTACACTTAATATCTAAACTGATTACCTACTAAAGAAAATAGATGAAAATAAAGCCATATGAATTATGAGTATATAAAGTCAATCAAGGCTATAAATAAACTGCTTGATTTCTTACTTACTTGATTTACTCAGATCATATCCGCATTTAGAAAGATAGTTATTAATACGTCCCCGGTATTTAATAAACATTTGGCGCATTTTTCTTTCCGTTTCAAAATCCATAGCAAACTCTCTGGCTTCTTTCAACCAGGCCCGTACACGATGTTTCTGGTTATCTGTCATTTGAGGAACCTGTCCTTCAAATAATTTATAATATTTAAAAAACATATTAGATGTCATTTCATTCCTTACCTTTTCTATTTGTCCTTCATCCAAATAAAAGGAAAGCCAGGTGATATATCCAAAACGGGAACGGTACAAGTCATTATTATAATGATAATAAGAACGCTCCAATAAAGAATCTTTTTCCTGCTTATTTAATTCTAACGATTCGATGCTGGCATTCCTCTTTTCATATGCAATGTGTATTTCACGTAGCTCCATGTAACGGTTCGCTATCACATTCGTTACATTTTCTTTGATAGTAGGCTCCGTCAAAGAAAGTTTTTCTACAATCTTATCAGCTTTGTCCAAAGCGTTCGTAACTGCTTCTGGCGACAAATTTCTTTTGTTAAGTATCACTTCTTGCGCATTGCTTTGCATGCAAAAAAATGTGCAACCTAATATAAATGAGAATATGTATTTCTGTATCATTGGTATATTTTGTTTATAATGTTAAAATGAAAGGGTCTTATCTCCCGACAGGACCCCTTCCTATATAATTTAAAAACCCGAAAAAATTATATAATTACTTATTTATAACCCGTATCCGTATCCACTGGAATTTTAGTAGGATCTTCCTCTAACGGATCAAAAATACCGCCACCACCATGGCTAATATCTTCCCAACCTATATTTTGATATAAAGTCGGATTATTTACCATTGCACTATTGGCCAGACCAAAAATGTAGAATTCGGGCAACCAACGAACTGTTTCAGTAGGTTCATTACCTTCTGCATCTTTATTTTTACGTTCAAAATAAGTTTCATAGAATTGTTTTAGTTTGTCTTGGCCTTGATTATTTGTTTTTTCTCTTTCAAGTAGATTCAAACCTGCATATACACTATTCCTATTAATTTCTGCCAATATAGGATCTGACTTGAAATCTTCGGCTTCCGCAGTTTTTTTTGCATATATTTCAATATAATGATGTTTTTCGCGACCAGTTGTCGGAGTCAGTCCTAAATAAGTACATGTATTACCACCCCAACCGGTCAGTTTAAAGTTTGTACCCAATGTTTCTTGTCCAACACCTCCGTCAAACAACATCCAACGGCGCATATCTTCAAACCGTTTGCCTTCATAAGCTAATTCTATTTGACGTTCATATAGTATCGCAGCTATTAATTGGCCTCCACTCATCCCTGCCTCTAATCCATAATTTGTGTCCGCATATTTGCTGTCATAAACTCGTGAACGAATTCTCTTTAATGCTTCAAAAGCTTCGGCATCTTGCCCGATAGCTGCTGCCGCTTCGGCAAAATTCAATAATACTTCAGCATAACGAATTTCCATATAGGGTAAGGCACAACGTTGAAAACCGCTTCCATCGGTAGAAGATGTACTGGAATCCCAAGCATAAATATAGAATGGCGAACCATTAATCTGCTTATCATCAGAACGTTTTCTAATGTAAACGGAAGACTTATTTTTTAAAGAGCCTAATCCGTCTGCTCCGTATCCTGATTTATGAGGACTGGTCATATCCGTAACTTCTTTATAGAAAGCATAACTCCATAAAACATAATCGCTTCCATTATATGGATAATTGCTACGCATTGTAAACTCCTTTTTATCACCATTGTTATCTTCATATTCAAACTTGACATCGTTGGAAGTTGTAGTTAAATTGTCTTTTGTCTGACCGTCATAGAACCATCTTACACCCGGAAAAGCAAACGTACGATAAAAACGTGGATCACGGTTCATGAAGAAACAAAGCTGGTCATAATTATATTGCGATTCACCACTTTTCTTTCCATCCGCCATTGGAAAAAGGTCTACTATTTCGGCTGTAGGATGTTTACCTCCGCCTCCGTAACTATTTTTCGGACGAATACTTTGTTCCCAACCGTTCCATCTATTATAGTTACTTACTTTTTGTACATTATTATACAATGTCACAAATACAGCTTCATTGACGCTACCATCCGATCCTTTAGTATTAAGAAAAATCTTTGCCCAATTTTGAGCACTTTGTTTTTGAGAACCTGCGTTATTTTCATAAGCCAAACCATATCCTCCTAATGCAAGTGTATCTAATGCGTTCTTATTGGCCTGATATGCTGCTTGCCAACGTGCCGGATCATTACTGCGATTCCATAACGGACTGGCCCAATGCAACAAAATACGTCCTTTCAATGCTAAAGCTGTACCAGCTGTAACTCTACCCCAATCTTTCTCTTCATTTTCCCATTGAAGAGGAAGTAATTTAGCTGCTTTCGCCAAATCATTGCAAATAAAATTAATACACTCTTTAGTTGAGGAACGAGGCACAACAAGATTCAAACCTTCACCATTACCAACCAATGCATTTTGCACATGATCAATAATAGGAACACCTCCATACCATCTTACCATCAACCAATAACGCCATGCACGGAGAAAATAAGCTTGCCCAAGAATTGCATTTAATTGATCGTCTTCCAATACTCCTTTTCCATATTTCTGTACGTTTTCAATTACTTCATTAATTTCACGGACATGTCCATAGGGGCTGATCTCCTTATTTTCAACATAAAAATGGTCTTCTACATTTGAATAAGTCAGTACTTTAGTACTATTCTCCCAATCGGTAAGTCCACCATATTCTTCTGTTGTTTTAACCCAAATATCATCCATTCCTGTACTAACCAAATTCGCATATCTGCCATTTCCTTCTTTCTGACCTGGAAAAAGCATATAATAAATATTATCTATTCGATTCGTTGCAGTCTCATAATTAGTATATACGGTAGCTTCACTATAAGTACCATACAATTTTTTCTCTTCCAAGAAGTCATCACTACATCCGATATTACACAATAATGTAGTACCGATTAAGGCTAATGCCCCAATTTTACCAATATTTCTTTTCATATTCATGTTCTTTAATTAGAATGAAACATTTACACCTAACGTAAACTTACGTAAGTTAGGATAGTATCCGTAATTTCCGCCCCAGCTACTCCAAGCATCCTCAATATGAGGGCTCTTGAAGTTAATTGCATTTTGGCAAGTAAGATTTAATCTACAGCTATCTACACCAATGCGTTTTAACCAAACTTTAGGAAGCGTATAAGCTAATGAAATATTACGCATGGAAATAGTTGTACCATCTAGAGTCCAAAAAGTGGAAGCCAGATTATTCACATTGTCATATTGCAGATTCGGATAAGCAGCATTCCGATTTTGTTCTGCTATAATAATTCCATTCGCATCCAATACATCTTGATAAACGTACATGTCTTTCCAGAATGCAGGAATATTTGTAAATTCTAAACTGGAGGCAGCTTTACGAATATTTGTACCGGCCATAACCTTAGCTCCCCAACTTGCACCTAATTGAGCCTGAATACTAAAGCTCTTATAACTTGCACCAAAATTGAATGTCATACCATAAGGATTCTCCGAACGATGAGAAATTTTTACTTTATCACTATCATCGGAATTGCTGACAATACCATCTGGAGTTGGATCGTATTGCTTCGTTTCAGAATTCCACGATCCAGCTTGGTCTTTATAAATCAACATACCCGG
>ENA-OPCT01000427-OPCT01000427.1-human-gut-metagenome-genome-assembly--contig:-NODE-427-length-22899-cov-3.318815_pt1 | contig 22899 bp, 13 predicted proteins | sample MGYA00241572_ERZ501495 | MGnify/ENA primary metagenome ERZ501495 (study PRJEB25962, sample SAMEA2042580) | human gut metagenome | biome: human gut; feature: human-associated habitat; material: faeces... | reverse complement strand
AAGAAAATTATACAAAAATGATGACTGAAGAGCGGAAACGCTCTGATGAAGCATGGGAAAAAGCGTTGCCGATAGTACAAAAAGAAGCTAGAGAAGGACGTCCATATATTCCTTGGGCTGGTCGTCCGTACGATTTGCCACAGGCTGATATCCCTTCATTCCCAGGTGCTGAAGGTGGTGGTATGTACAGTTTCGGTGGTCGTGGAGGTAAAGTGATAACTGTCACAAATCTGAATGATCGTGGACCGGGTTCTTTCCGTGAAGCATGTGAAACTGGTGGTGCACGTATTATTGTATTCAATGTAGCGGGAGTGATTCGTTTGAAAAGCCCGATTAGCGTACGTGCCCCTTATGTAACGATTGCCGGACAAACAGCTCCGGGCAAAGGTATTTGTATCCAGGGCGCTCCGTTCGGAGTAGGCAGTGACGGTATTTGCCGTTTCATCCGTGTTCGGTTGGGCAAAGGCAGAACCTTTGACGGCATCGGCATGGCGGGAGCAAACCACAGCATTACCGACCATTGTTCTATTAGTTGGACTATTGATGAGGCTTTCAGTTCGCGTGGAGCTAAAAATATAACTTTGCAGAGGACATTAATTTCCGAAGCATTGAATGTGGCAGGCCATAAAAACTATCCCAAAGGCAAAGGACATGGCTATGCGGCTACTATTGGAGGTAATGTAGGCTCGTTCCATCATAATTTGTTGGTACACTGTGCCGGACGTAACTGGAGCATGGGAGGCGGATTGGACGGAAACGGATATTATTCGGGTCGTTTGGATCTCTTCAATAATGTGGTATACAATTGGGGTGGACGTGCCACCGACGGAGGCGCTCACGAAGTGAACTTTGTAAACAACTATTATAAGGCTGGTCCCTCCACTACTCAAATGTTTATCCTGAGAGCCCAGTTGGAAGGTGTAGGTAAAGGTTCGCAAAGCTATTATTGCGCAGGTAATATCCTTCAGCATAGAGATGGTAAGCTGGTAACGGATAATGAACGGCTTCGCAGATATGAGCTTTCGCATGGTCAGATATTAGATTGGAATGTATGGGTGGACAAGCCGTTTTTCCCTTCGTATGCCCGTATAGAACCAGCTGCGGAAGCTTATAAATCGGTACTTTCGGATGTTGGTTGCAACATGCCGGTGTTTGATGAGCACGATTCTCGTATTGTAAAAGAAGTTCTGGGTGGAACCTATACTTATACAGGTAGTATCGGTAAACTTCCGGGAATTATAGATGACGAACAAGATGCCGGAGGATATGAAAATTATCCGGCGGAAAAGAGAACTGCTGATTTTGATACTGACCGGGATGGTTTGCCCGATTGGTGGGAGAAACTTCACGCAACCAACCCCAACTCGGCTCCCAACGATTTCTCAGATGCCAATGCTGATGTGGACGGTGACGGATATACGGCTTTGGAGGACTATCTGGAGTGGATGTCGGTTCCTCATTATTATCTGAAATCCGGTAACGAAAAGAAAATAGATCTTTCAGTATATTTTGCTGGTTATAACCAACCATCGTATAAGGTTTCTTGTCCGGATGCCGGCGTAGCAGTGAAGGGTGCGCAGCTTACCGTGCAGGCTACCGGAAAACGAAAAGGTATTGTGTATGTAGAAGTAAAAGCAACTGATAAGGAAAGCGGTAGTATGACACGGAGAATAGGTTTCTGCATAGAGTAATAAAGTGGTAGTAATAGCTTACGATATGAATTAGGACGTTTCCGGCAGAGCCGATTTATCTATCTGTCGCAGATTGCTCCTAGAGTCCCGAATACATGCTTAAGTGGCTGTGTTCGGGACTTTTTTTGTGGCATTGTCTGTTGATGTAAGGATATTATTTACTGACTTTTCATAACATTACTAGTTTAAAATTGTAACATTATTAGTTACGCTTGATCGTATTATTAGTTGCGTTGAATAACATTATTAGTTATTTCAGATAATAAGATTCGTTACTTCTTCCGGTTTTACTTGTTTTTATGATTAAATTCCGGAAAATCAGTTTTTTTCTTAAGTGAATATAAAGAGGTTACAAGTAAATCATTTTTTTATTCGTTGATTCACTTTCATTATAGAGTGTTTTTTACAATAAAATCAAAAATCACAATAAAAACATCATTTTTAATAATTCCTTTCGTTCTGAATTATTTAGGTTTGCAAAGTCTAATATTTAAGTATGATGAAGTTAAGGATTTTCGTATTCTTATATTTTGTGAGCTTTTGGTTTCTGACTTCTTTCTCGCCACAAGCCTTTATCTACGCTCAGCACCCCGCCACCCAGCGTTTGGCAAATTACATCAAGCATATCAACCGCTTCGCAACGGATTGTCCTCAGGAAAAAGTATACCTACATTTCGATAACACGGGTTATTACGTGGGTGACACCATCTGGTTCAAAGCCTATACGGTATTTGCCGAAACTGTCAAACCTACCACCTTGAGCCGTGTGCTTCACGTAGAGCTGGTGACTCCCCGGGGTGAGATTGTGGACAGCCGTAAGTTGAAGATTGTGGACGGCCAGTGCCACGGTGAGTTTGCTTTAAGCGATGACTACCGTGGCGGTTTCTATGAGGTGCGCGCCTATACGCGGGGCATGCTGAACTTCGGGGATGATTATATCTTTTCTCGTGTGTTTCCGGTATATAGCGCTCCGGAGATATCGGGTAATTATGAGGCGAAAGAGATGGACAGTTTCTTTGGTGAGAAGAAAGAGCGTCCTTCCCCTGCAACCTACGATAAAGTGAATCTAACTTTCTTCCCCGAGGGTGGTCATGCGGTAAAGGGTTTGCGTTCTAGGATTGCTTTTCGTTCGAGTGGAAGCAAAGGGGAGGATATCCGTGTGAAGGGTAACCTATATAATAAGTCGGGTGAGCAAGTGGCGGTATTGAATACCCTTCACCAGGGAATGGGCGTCTTTGAATTGACCCCTGAAGAAGATGAATACAAGGCTGTTTTGGAATATGACGGGAAGCAATATACGTTTCCTTTTAAAGAGGTACTTCCGGAGGGTTATACCATGCATGTTAACAACATGCGTTCGGAGAGTATACAAATAACACTTCAAAAATCTTCTTCGCTACCCTATGATACGGTAGCTGTTTCTGTGAGTTGTCGTGGACGCGTATATTCAGTAGAGGCGTTCGGTTTGGGTGAAGAACCTTATACATTCAGCGTGTCGAAAGATCGGTTTCCTGCAGGTTGCCTGCAAATCACAGCCTTTAATGCGGATGGTGATATTCTGGCGGAACGTCTGGCATTTCATACCAAGCCCCACATGTACATTCCGATAAGAGTCACCCAGGACAAGCCTGTGTACAAACCCTTCGAGGAAATCAACATGGAGTTTGATATTCGTGACATTGAAGGCAATCCGGTGGAGACCACCTTTTCTGTGGCGGTAAGGGATGCGGCCACTACTCCTGTGACAGGTTATCAGGACAATATGCTGACCAACCTGCTGTTATCTTCCGAGGTAAAGGGTTACATCGAAAATCCGCTTCAATACTTTACGGATACTGGGTGAATATGGCATCCAGTCAGTTGAATACGATGAAAATATTGTCGGATTATGCTGGTAATGTGAACCAGTTTGACACAATTAATCCGCAGGAGAAAGTATATTTGCATTTCGATAATACTGGTTATTTTATAGGTGATACTATTTGGTTTAAGGCTTATACTGTATTGGCAAGAGATTTGGCTCCTACTTCTTTAAGTAAGGTTTTAAGGGTAGAATTGCTTACTCCACATGGTGAAGTTGTAGATGACAAACGTTTATATATTCGGGACGGGCAATGTCATGGGGAGTTCGCTTTGTTGTCAAGATATGAAAGCGGTTTTTATGAAGTACGTGCTTATACGAGAGCTATGCTTAATTGGGGAGAAGAATGTGTTTTCTCTCGAGTCTTTCCTGTTTATGACGCTCCTGAGAAGTTTGGTGATTATAGGCTAAGGAAAATGAATCCGTATTCGGTTTCGGACAAAAGGTATAAGCGGCGGAATGTAGAAAGACGGCAGAAAGTAAATATTGCTTTTTATCCCGAAGGTGGTCATGCCGTAGCTGGTATTCTTTCGCGTATTGCTTTTAAGGCTACCGGAACTGCCGGTGAAGACATTAATGTTTCCGGGATATTATATAATGCGGATGGAAAACAGGTTGCTCTTTTGAAGACATTACATCAAGGAATGGGATGTTTTGAGTTTGTGCCGGAGCTTTGTTCGTATACGGCGGAAGTAATATGCGAAGGAAAAAAGTATAGAATACCTGTTAAATGTCCGGTACTTTCCGAAGGATATATTTTGCATGTGGAGAATTCAGGTGAGGAACGACTTGTAGTTAATTTGCATAAGTCGGCAGATATTCCTTGCGACACAGTAGCCGTGTGTGTATCGTGTCGGGGAAAAGTTTATTCGGCAACCATGATTATGGAGTTTCCCTATGCATTTCAATTGCCGAAATCGAAGTTGCCTACCGGTTGTTTACAAATAACGGTTTATAATTCGAAAGGGGAAATTCTGGCCGATCGATTGGCATTTAATAGTCTGATGAATCACATACAAGCCGAAATAAAAAGTGATAAAAAGGTGTATAAGCCTTTTGATAAAGTGAACATGGAGATAAGCTTAAGGGATGAAAACGACCAACCGGTTGAAGCTTGTTTTTCTTTATCGGTACGTGATGCTGCGGCACGGGTTTATACAAGCTATGAAGAGAATATCCTAACAAATCTATTGCTATCTTCGGATGTAAAAGGATATATTGCACATCCTATGCAATATTTTGAGGATCCGGATAGTATTGCTTTAGAGAAATTGGATTTATTGATGATGGTACAAGGATGGAGGCGTTACGATTGGCGCCTGATGGCTAATGCGGTAACATTCGAGCCTTTACATTATGCTGAAAAAGGATTGCAGGCTTTTGGAAAGGTCGTTTCATTAATTTGGAAAAAACCTTTGGCTCATGCTAAGGTAAAAATGTGGACATACGACAGAAAAGGCCGGCATCTCTTAGGTAAGACTAGTACCGATAAATATGGCAGATTTTATTTTACATTTACCGATAGTGTCTATCCTGTCGATAAATGGACAATGGGAGTTGAGATAACTGATAAACGTGGATCTCGCCTTGCTAGCCGAATCATGTTGGACAGACAGTTTAGTCCGAAGGGATGTTCGTATATGTGGTATGATATGCAGGTTTTGGATAATCCATTTGTGCAGAATAGGATATCTAAATTCTCAATAAATGAAATGCAAGTGCTTGATGAAGTGGTAGTGGAAGATAAGGATAAATATAGAGTTCCTTCTCCCGATGTGGTGATCGATGTTGAAAAGATGGTAAGTGATTTGCAAGATAGAGATGAAAGCTATCCGGAAACAATTAATGATTTTCTCACTAGATATGTACCGGAATATAATCCCTATCAAAGTGGAAAATACAAAAACCTTCCTATTACAATTTTGGTTCAGCGTCCGGATGGGAAAGAATATAAGAAGTTTTCATGGGAGAAATCTTTGTCTCCAGATGAAGTTTTTGAAAGAGAGCCTCTTTCACCTGACGAAGTATCCCGTGTAGAGATATATTGCAGAGATCCGTATGCTTGGCGTAAGTTAAAGAATAAGAAACGTAACAAATATTCCAATGGACCTTCATATCCTTCCGCTTTAGTACGCATTATTGTTTATGATGATTCTTTTCATGGTAAGTATAAGAAGGGAATTCGCCATACCATCTATTATTGTTATTCGCAAGTGAAGGAATTTTATCATGTAGACCATAGTAACGCTATTCCGGGTGATATGGATTATCGCCGCACACTTTATTGGAATCCGTATGTAAAAACGGATTCAACAGGCAAAGCAAGCATTCATTTTTACAATAATGCTACTTGTCAGCGCATGAACATAAGTGCTGAGGGTATAGGTAATTCTGGAGGGTTGGTAGAGTTCGAGTGTGACTTGAAATAACTTGCTCTGTGGTAAAGGAGGAAATCTCTTTTTATTTTAATTCATCAATTATTTAATTTGTCTTATAATAAGAGTCGTGAGTCGTAGATACATGCAACTTTGGAAATAGCTAAAAACCACCCTTATGAGCTAGAGAAAGCTTTCTTTCTCTTTGAAAATAAAAAGTAGTTTTTTCAATTATGAGTATACAAACATATGGATGTGGGAGGGAAGGAATAAACGATAATGGAGAATTATTGTAATGATTTAATTTTTCCGAAGTAAAATCAAAAATCACAATAAAAACATCATTTTTAATAATTCCTTTCGTTCTGAATTATTTAGGTTTGCAAAGTCTAATATTTAAGTATGATGAAGTTAAGGATTTTCGTATTCTTATATTTTGTGAGCTTTTGGTTTCTGACTTCTTTCTCGCCACAAGCCTTTATCTACGCTCAGCACCCCGCCACCCAGCGTTTGGCAAATTACATCAAGCATATCAACCGCTTCGCAACGGATTGTCCTCAGGAAAAAGTATACCTACATTTCGATAACACGGGTTATTACGTGGGTGACACCATCTGGTTCAAAGCCTATACGGTATTTGCCGAAACTGTCAAACCTACCACCTTGAGCCGTGTGCTTCACGTAGAGCTGGTGACTCCCCGGGGTGAGATTGTGGACAGCCGTAAGTTGAAGATTGTGGACGGCCAGTGCCACGGTGAGTTTGCTTTAAGCGATGACTACCGTGGCGGTTTCTATGAGGTGCGCGCCTATACGCGGGGCATGCTGAACTTCGGGGATGATTATATCTTTTCTCGTGTGTTTCCGGTATATAGCGCTCCGGAGATATCGGGTAATTATGAGGCGAAAGAGATGGACAGTTTCTTTGGTGAGAAGAAAGAGCGTCCTTCCCCTGCAACCTACGATAAAGTGAATCTAACTTTCTTCCCCGAGGGTGGTCATGCGGTAAAGGGTTTGCGTTCTAGGATTGCTTTTCGTTCGAGTGGAAGCAAAGGGGAGGATATCCGTGTGAAGGGTAACCTATATAATAAGTCGGGTGAGCAAGTGGCGGTATTGAATACCCTTCACCAGGGAATGGGCGTCTTTGAATTGACCCCTGAAGAAGATGAATACAAGGCTGTTTTGGAATATGACGGGAAGCAATATACGTTTCCTTTTAAAGAGGTACTTCCGGAGGGTTATACCATGCATGTTAACAACATGCGTTCGGAGAGTATACAAATAACACTTCAAAAATCTTCTTCGCTACCCTATGATACGGTAGCTGTTTCTGTGAGTTGTCGTGGACGCGTATATTCAGTAGAGGCGTTCGGTTTGGGTGAAGAACCTTATACATTCAGCGTGTCGAAAGATCGGTTTCCTGCAGGTTGCCTGCAAATCACAGCCTTTAATGCGGATGGTGATATTCTGGCGGAACGTCTGGCATTTCATACCAAGCCCCACATGTACATTCCGATAAGAGTCACCCAGGACAAGCCTGTGTACAAACCCTTCGAGGAAATCAACATGGAGTTTGATATTCGTGACATTGAAGGCAATCCGGTGGAGACCACCTTTTCTGTGGCGGTAAGGGATGCGGCCACTACTCCTGTGACAGGTTATCAGGACAATATGCTGACCAACCTGCTGTTATCTTCCGAGGTAAAGGGTTACATCGAAAATCCGCTTCAATACTTTACGGATACGAGCCGTTCGACGAGGAGGAAGTTGGATTTATTGATGATGGTACAAGGCTGGCGTCGTTACAGCTGGCAGCAGATGTCGGGAGTGAAACCGTTTGCTGTAAATCACTTTGTGGAAGAGGGCTTGCCTCTTTGGGGGCGTGTGTTGACATTGGTAGGTAATAAGCCTCGCGCAAATGTCGATATCCTGTTTTGGATGAAGAACACGAAAGGGGGTGAGATACATGGTAAAGGCCATACGGATGATAAAGGTAATTTTTATTGTATTCTGCCTGACAGTTTGGATATAACCGGTCGTTGGTTGTTGAATGTTTCCGTATCGGAGAAAGGCAAGCAGAAACATTCTCAAGTATTGATGAACCGTCATTTCTCTCCGAAGAGGCGTAGTTATACCTATTTGGATACGTTTGTAAGGGACAGTGTTGTGCTTTTAGCGGAAGAAGAGGATAGTTTGCATCGGCCTTCCCTAATGGAGACTCAGGTTATGAAAGAGGTGCAGGTGAAGCGTTACCGTCCTCGGAAACGTTTGGAACCGGAATTTGTATTCGATGTAGATAAAGATATCAATGAACGGTTGGATAAAGGAGAATATATTCCGGCTACAGTGCAAGAGTATGCAGAATGGGAATATCCAATTTTGCAAAATTCCGGATTGAAGTTGATACAAATATATTTGTTAACTTGTAGAACTGAGGATGTACCGAAGTTTCGACATATAGACGTCAGGGAAATAGATATAACCAATGTGAAACGATTGTTGATGTATCGTAAGAATATTACAGAACTTGTTAATAATCTTGCAAAATTTAATGCGGGGGTTGATACTTTGGTTATAAATGAAAAGAAGAGCTACATACTTATTGTTTCGGAATTATATGATGAAGTATATAACGATACCCGTAAAGGTATCCGCCAAACGTATTATACCGGTTATTCTCCGGTAAGGGAATACTATAACTTGAAAAGTTCCGACCAGGCGATGGATGATATCCACTATCGTCGCACGCTTTATTGGAATCCGGATATAAAGACTGACGCTTCAGGAAAAGCAAATATCCGTTTTTACAATAATGGAACTTGTAAGCGGATGAATATGAGTGGGGAAGGAATAAATGGAAATACAATTATAAGCAATTAGAGATAATACGGGATATATTTCTGTAATAAAATATTTTCATTATGAATGACTAAAGTTTAGTGCTTAATATTGATAAAGAAGAGGAGCTAATCAGTTAGAACTTAAAATTATGACAAAATTATCAATTATGTTATGTAGAGTTGTCATGATTGTGATATCAAATTACAGTATTTTTTGAATTTAGAAACTCTTCCTTTTGGTAATCATTCTGTAGTATTGGGTAATATAGAGGTTCAGGCAAAGGAAGAAGTAGAGTATGGAAATCTTTCAGAATTATCGACTAATTTCTGTGAGGATAATTCGCACGAATATTTAGTCTGTGAATCGAGTTCGGATATTCATTCCTCTTGTTATCCAATGGAGGAAACAACTTGTCCTCCTGGTATGAATGAAGGAGATGGTTTAGGAGGGGATCCTAACTGTAATCACATCTTTTTATTTGGCAGATGTACAAGATGCGGTATGACAATGAGTGGTAGTAGTGAGGGTGAAAACGAAAAAAATAAATGTCCCAAAGGAGAATATCATGAATGGTATTTTATTTCTAAAAACAGAGTGCAATGTGCAAAATGTGGACAAATTGCCATTCCTGATTAAATGAAATGATGGTAGAGAAGTAAGTTCCCCTCTTCTCTACTCTTGATTGATAGACGATTTCTTTTTAGCAAAACACACATTTATGAAATATATTCTTTCCTTCTTTTGTTTCGCTGTTTGTTGCAGTTCCTGTAATAACAATCAGGAATCCCAAATACAATCTACTTTAGAAGTAGCCGAAAGTAACCGTTCCGAACTGGAGAAAGTGCTTTCTTACTTTGAGAATGAAAAACCGGATAAGCTAAAACGGGAGGCTGCCCGTTACCTGTTTGCCAATATGAGTGGGCATACTTCCATGCAGGGAAGACGCATGGAAGTATACAAAGAAATGGTGAGGGTGGCGAAGAAACCGATTCCGAAGGATACACTGGAAGCTATATGGGAGAGGGCGAAAGCTATAAAAGGCGGCATGGATGAAGAAGAAGACGCGGTGTTGATTTCTTCCGATTATTTAATCCGTCATATAGAGCAATCTGTGGAGGGATGGAAGCATGCACCTTGGAAGGATAGGGTTTCTTTCGAGGACTTTTGCCGTTATATATTGCCGTATCGGGTAAACACCGAACAGTTGGCTTCCGGGTGGATAGATTCTTTGCGGACAAGATACGCTCCAGTAATAGAGGGAATAAAAGATATGAAGACGGCCTATATGGCTGTTCTTAAAAAGTTGGATAAGGAGTATCGAGAGTCGGAGGTCTCTTGTCCCTATACGCCGGATATCCTTACTTTGGACAATATGAAGATGGGGCCTTGCAAAGATCAGTGTATGCTGGCGGCAGCCGTATTGCGGGCGTTGTCCATTCCGGCGGTTTACGATTATGTGACGCATTGGACAAACTATAGCAGAGTGGGGCATTCTTGGGTGGCGTTAGTGGATGGCGGAGAGACCTATACCTGGGAGAAGAAAGATACGGAGGTGAGGAAAGCGGTCCGGATTCCTGCTTCGGTGATGAAAGCAGAGGCTGTTCCCGAGAAAGATTACCCGTATTCGGTAGATACATTGAAGAGGGTTTCAAAGGTTTACCGCATTCTTTATACAACGAACACGCCGGAGGATATTACGGAAGAACATGTATTCATAGGGACGTTGCTTTCGAGTTTGCGGTAGGGGTATCTCCTCATTTCAACCCGTATCTATGAAAAAGGTTTCTATGTATGGTATTCCCATTTTCAATCTCTGTTTTGAGACAGGTTGTCGTTATATCCGTTATGAGTGGAAGAGAGGTTTATCTTCCGAACCATTTCCGGAAGAATCGCAGCGTCTCTTCCTGCATTTCTTTGCTGAAGAAATGAGGTGAATCGTAGAAGCGGGTAAGGAGCTTGTCGCCCGCCTGTTGGCTGTCCCATACTTCGTGCATCTGCCGGTAAGCCTCTTTCACTCCCTCTACAGGGAAGAGTTTGTCGCGTGTGCCGTTGATAAAAAACATCGGTTTGGGGCAGGCCAGCGAGGCTACGTGGGGATAATCCAGATAGCGGCGCAGGTTGGGGATAATCATGGAGTAAGCCGAGCCGCCTTTGTTTTGGTTGTTGGTAAGCGTCATCAGCGAGTCGGTCGTGTTCATCCAGCAGACAGCTACGGCGGCTTTCACTTTATCGGTGGCGGCTGCGGTCATCCAGGCGCGGTGTGCACCCATGGAAAATCCCAGTACGGCAATCCGTTCCGTGTCGACGTAGGGCAGGGTGGCGATGAAATCGACGCTGCGGATATCGTCCCATGCTATCAGCGCGCCCCACGACATGCCCAACTGTAACAGATTAGCGGAAAGCGCTTGTTGCGAATCGTAACGTACTCCTTCCTTGCGTCCTCTGTCGCCCCAGAAGAGGGCGTCTGCCGATAATACTACGTAACCGTTGCGTGCGTAATAGTCGCCCGTATATTGTCCGTCGTAACACTTTACCGACCATTCGTCCGCATCGGCCAGCACGGTGTCCGCTATATGGAACGGGCGTACCATTTTCTCTTTGCCGATGGAGAAGTGTGCTCCGTGATCGTGAAACATGACGATGGCGGGAAAAGGGCCTTTTCCGTCGGGGACCAGCAGGTAGGCGGAAACGCGGGAGTATCCGGAAAGATTGACGCATATCTTGTGTGCCTTATAACCTTCGCGTTGTTCCGTATCAATGATTTCCATCCGGAAGTCGGCTTCCGGCGTAGCAGGCTCAAGGCATCGGAAGAGTGCCTCACGCGCTTCTTTCTTCCAAGTGTTGAATGCTTTATCCCGGTTGTTTTGCCAGGCAAGCGGATAGGTAAGCCGTGCTTTCATTTTATCGTAGAAAAGAGGCATATCTTTTACGGTTTCGTATCCGGCTGTGTTGTTTTGTGCCTCTGTTTGTTGGGCAAGCGCTCCCGAAACGGAGAGGACTGCAAACAGAGAGAGGATGAATGTTTTCATTAGTATCTGATTTATTGGTTATTGTTCTTTAAGTAATGACAGGTGATCTAGTAGGGCAGACAAGGTAACATAGGGCTGTCTGCCAGGTGATGCCACGCTGGCGGCATGCTTGTGCCAATACCTGTGTCACACTTGTGCCAACGCTTTTGTCACACTTGTGCCAATATGTATGTCACAGGTGTGCCAATGCTGTGGCACTAATTCGGAGCACGCTTCTCTTGTTTTATTCCGACTATGCCTGCAAACAGTTTACACTTACTCCTGTTTGCATTCTTAAGGCACTATACAGAAAACAGGTTTACAACCCACAGGGCCGTCTTCCTTCACGCTCTCCTGTTTGCTTCCTAATTCACCATACAGAAAGCTGAAAGCTTTCCTTGTTTTATTCCCGCCGAACGGTTATTTCAATTCCCGCCCCGTCGCAGTCGGCACCCATCGGCGGGTTCTGCTTGATGAGCTTTAGCCGGATGCTTTGAATGGCGGGAAAGTCGCGAAACAGCCGATAGGCAATACGTCCTCCGGCATGTTCCAGCAGGCGGGAAGGAATCTGCATTTCCTCCTTTACGGCCTCGTATACGGAGGCATAATTCACAGTTCCGTCCAGCTCGTCTGTTTCCAGTGCGCGGCTGAAGTCCGTTTCAAGTTTCAGATCCACGGTAAACGTGGCTCCTACGGCGGTTTCTTGCGGATCTACACCGTGGCGGGCGTAGATTCGCAAACCTTGCAATAGGATTGAAGTGTTTTGTATTCTCATCTTTTTAAAATTCCTGATTCCGTCCGTTTTCGTTAATCATCCGGCGGATACGCTCGTTCAGAGAGTCCGCCTGTAGTAAGTCTTCCAATGTGAGATGCATGCGGTATCGCCAGTAATGGCGGGGTTGCGAAGGAATATTGATTCGTTCGGCATCTGCATCGGAGAAGCGGATGGCTTCGTCCATGGATAACCAATCCTGAAAAGCCAGAATGGATAGCATCGAATTGCTTCGCAAATGCTGGCGTATCACCTCTTCGCAAATAGCTCCGGTAGCTTCCTCCGGTGCTTTCCCCTGATGTTGCAGTTCGTGGTTGTAGAACCGTTGTATCTGTGAAGGACTCTCTTTCCACCATCCGCGCAACGTGGACATGTCATGGGTGGAGATGGTGCAAACCGAGCGGTAGGGATATTGGTCCAATTGTCCGAACTCGTGGTAGGGGTCTTTAGGCATCCGTTGTATTTCGAGACTCAGAATTTGTAAATCGTTCATCACCCAGCCTACACATTCGGGAATCATGCCTAAATCTTCGCCACACACCAGCATCCGTGTGGAACCTGTCAGGCCGGGGAGTTTCTTCATGGCTTGTTGTTGCCAGAAGTGATTGTGTCGATGGTAATAGTACTGGTTATAAAGGTGGTTGAAGGCAGTTTTCTCATTTTCGGTGAGGATGCTGAAAATGTAATCTTTTTGTACGCTGATGCGTGGATGATACATATTGCGGTTTTTGTTGTCGCGGATAAACAACACATTACTGATTAATGTATAGAGCCCGTCACGTATCAGGATGTTCTGCGGGTTATCGGTCTTGTCGTGGAAAAAGGCTTCTACTTTACGTTGCGTGTCGAATTCGGGGCGTAATGTATAGCGGTCCTTCTCCGTCATAGGCTCAAGGAATTGGGCAATGATTTCTTCTTTCCGGTCGCCGAACAGGTCACTGAGAAATAGGGTATGGATGTAGGGTTGGGTGAACAGTTCTTCGTTGAAAGTGAGTCCGTAACTTTCAATTTCTTCGCGGCTCAAGGGTAGTGACGGGACAAACTGTCCGAGCAATCCGTGGACAGCATGCATCGGTATCTCCCATATGCGGAAGAATCCCAAAATATGGTCTATCCGGTAAGCGTCGAAGTATTCGGACATTTTTCCGAACCGGCGCATCCACCAGCGGTAACCGTCTTTCTCCATTTCTTCCCAATTGTAAGTAGGGAATCCCCAATTTTGTCCGTTCACGGAGAAGTCATCGGGCGGAGCTCCGGCTTGGCCGTTCATGTTGAAGTAATGGGGTTCCGCCCATGCTTCCACGCTGCAACGGCTGATTCCGATAGGGATGTCTCCTTTTAAAATAACACCGTGTTGCCGGGCATACGTACTTGCCGCCAGCAGTTGGCGGTGCAGATGGAATTGCAGATAATAGAAGAAAGCTATTTCTTTGTATTGAGACTCGCACAGCTTTGCAATCTCTTCTGCTTGGAACACGCTGTGCTGGGGCCATGTACGGAAATCTGCCGTACGGTAAAGGTCGCGTAAATAGCTATAGGCGGCATAAGGTTGCAGCCAGTCGCTATTTGCCTCATAAAAGGTTTTGAATTCAGGGGAGGAGAGTGTTTGTTCTCCGTCTTGTGCATAGAACGCATGGAAAATCTCCCATTTGACATGTTCAACGGCCTCATAGTCAATCTGCGGCAAACTGTTCAGCTCTTTCTGTTTTATATCGAAAAGCTTTTGTTGTTCGGTATCTTGGAGCGTTCCCAACTGCTTTACATCCAGATAGACCGGATGCAAGGCGAAAATGGAGATACTGTTATACGGGTACGAATCCATCCAGGTGTGCGACATGGTGGTATCGTTAATCGGAAGTATCTGCACAATCTTTTGATGAGTCTGTACCGCCCAGTCTATCATCAGTTTTAGGTCGCCAAAATCTCCGATACCGAAGCTTTGGGTAGAGCGTAGCGAAAATATCGGAATGGCTACGCCGGCTCCTTTCCACTGCGGCTGGTCGAAATAAGCATAATGGTCGGCCAGTATAATTGTTTCGTTGTCTGTTATTTCAAGATGATTGACATATCGGTTGTCATGTATTTCCCAAGCTTCCACTTGATGCGTCTTCAAGTTGATGAGCGCAAATTTGTATTCTAAAGGAAAGCGCAGGGAGGAGGCGTCCAGATTGACTTGCCATTCGGGGACGTTTCGGTCGTTTAAAATCACAGCTTTTTCGGTATCCCAGTTTCCCAAAACATCTTGATTACCGCAAATACCCAAAGCATAGTCGCTGTGTACCCGCGGACAATGCACTTTGATGGTTAACTCTTTGTTATAATGGGCAAGTGGCGCACTTTCACCGTGCCGTGCCATTAAACATTCGGTGAAGGCTGAACTATAGAAATGAAGTTGCCCGGAAACCATTTTCCATTGGTCGTAAGTATGGTAGATTCTTTGTCCGTTTTCCACTTGTATATACCGTGGAAACATCTTCCATTCTTCCGTAACGAGTTGACGGTTCTTTACAATGCTGTAGTAATAATGGATTTTGTCTGTTTCGGACGAATTGATTGCAACGGTGCCATACCAGTGTATACCATCGTTTGTTTGAAGCGGAAATCCGTCCTCTACGGTGAAATTTCCTAATTCCGGGACAGAACCGAGTACTCTGAGTTCTTCTCCCCATGTCGTCCGGTATTCAATATGGAACGTAATATGTATCATAGTTTTAAGGTTGTTAATAGGAATCGCAAGTTAAAGGCCGGCTGCTTCCTGATATTTCCTGAGGAAACGGCAACTTCTTCAACTTCTGATTCGCATTATTAATAAACGGTTAAAAAAATACCATCCTGAAGAATGTCCTTTACATTACTCAGGATGGTACAAAGATATGACTTTATTTGATTAACCGCATCGTGAAGCGCCACAAGTTTTGCAAATCAGGCATCCTTCTTGATATACTAAGGTTTCATGACCGCAATTGGGGCATTTCTGTCCTTTTGCTTCGGTTCCGTCGGTAACATATTTCTTCAAAGCGCGTTCTACACCGTTCTTCCAGGTGTTAATGCTTTCGCTGTTTAGTTGGAGAGACCCTACGAGCTTGATAACCTGCTCGATAGGCATACGATAGCGAAGTACGCCGGAAATCAGTTTGGCATAGTTCCAATACTCTTTATTGAATTTCTCAGACAATCCTTCGATGGTGGTTTTGTATCCGCGCTTGTTCTCGAATTGGAAATCGTAGCGTTTATTCCCATTTTCATCTATATTTTTGATGATACGCCCACTAGTGACAGATTTAGGCAATAAGATACCTTCGTCATCATCTTGCAGACCGGTAAAGATTTCGTAAGGATGTCCGTCGAGTAAGCCCACGAAAGCCACCCATTTTTCTTTATTATTCTGGAAACGAACCACATCGCATTCCAATACGGTAGGACGTATTTCTACTACCGTAGGCGGTTTGCAAGGGGGCAGCTCATCTTTTTTCTTATTGCTTTTTGTTGAAAGAAGGACTCCTGCGCGTGAACCGTCGCGATAAACGGTACAACCTTTACAACCGGACTTCCATGCTTCCACGTATAGGCGGTTCACCAAATCTTCGTCTACTGAATTCGGGAGATTGATAGTTACGCTGATAGAGTGGTCCACCCACTTTTGTATGCGTCCTTGCATTTTCACTTTCATCAGCCAGTCCACATCGTTGGATGTAGCTTTATAATAAGGTGATTTTGATACAAGTTCGTCGATTTCCTCTTGAGTATACTGCTTGGAAGTATCCAGTCCGTTAACTTCCATCCATGTAAGGAATTTATGATGGTAGACAATATATTCTTCGAAAGCGTCGCCGGTTTCGTCCACGTAATCGATGTGAGCCTCTGGGTCATTCGGGTTTACTTTTCTTCTGCGTTTGTATACAGGCATAAACACAGGTTCGATACCCGATGTGGTCTGTGTCATCAAACTGGTGGTTCCGGTGGGAGCAATGGTAAGGCAGGCAATGTTACGCCGACCGTATTTTGCCATCTCTTCATACAAAGCCGGATCAGCTTCTTTGATACGATTGATAAACGGATTATTCTTCTCACGTTCCGTATCGTATATTTCAAAAGCTCCTCGTTCTTTAGCCATCTGTACTGAAGATCGGTAAGCTTCCACTGCAATCGTTTTGTGCACCTGTTCGGAAAATTCGGTTGCCTCTTCCGTGCCATAGCGCAATCCCATAGCGGCAAGCATATCACCTTCTGCAGTGATACCCACCCCGGTACGTCTTCCTTGCCCGCTCTTCTTATAAATCTTTTTCCATAAATGTCTTTCGGAACTTTTCACCTCTTCCGTTTCCGGATCGTTATCTATCTTTTCCAGAATACGATCTATCTTTTCAAGTTCCAGATCAATGATATCGTCCATGATACGTTGTGCCAGTCCGACATGCTTTTTGAACAAATCGAAATCGAAGTAAGCATCTTTGGTAAACGGATTTACTACGTATGAATAAAGGTTGATAGCCAGTAAACGGCAAGAATCATAAGGACATAATGGGATTTCACCGCAAGGATTGGTGGACACTGTTTTGTATCCTAAGTCGGCATAACAGTCGGGAACCGATTCACGTATAATGGTGTCCCAAAATAAAACTCCCGGTTCGGCTGATTTCCATGCGTTGTGAACGATTTTCTTCCATAAAGCCGATGCATCGATCTCTTTTTCATAGCTGGGTTTATCAGACTCGATAGGGAATTGCTGCATGTAAGGACGCCCTTCGGTAGCGGCTTTCATAAATTCATCGTCCAGTTTTACCGAAACATTGGCGCCGGTTACTTTGCCTTCGGTCATCTTGGCATCGATAAAAGATTCCGAATCCGGATGTTTAATAGAAACGCTCAACATCAATGCGCCTCGCCGGCCATCTTGTGCCACTTCGCGGGTGGAGTTGGAATAACGCTCCATAAAAGGAACCAGACCTGTAGAAGTCAATGCCGAATTCTTTACGGGAGAGCCTTTCGGTCGAATATGCGATAAATCGTGTCCTACACCTCCGCGACGTTTCATAAGTTGTACCTGTTCTTCATCAATACGGATGATAGCTCCGTAAGAGTCTGCTTTCCCGTCCATTCCGATTACAAAGCAGTTGGATAAGGACGCTACTTGAAAATCGTTTCCGATTCCTGTCATTGGGCTTCCTTGCGGTACAATATATTTGAAATGATTCATTAAATCATAAAGTTCTTTTGGACTTAACGCATTAGGATACTTTGATTCGATGCGTGCCACTTCATTAGCTATACGCCAATGCATATCTTCGGGGGATTTTTCGTAAATATTCCCGAATGAATCTTTCACTGCATATTTGTTTACCCAAACACGCGCCGCCAGTTCATCGCCTTTAAAGTACTTCAAAGAGGCTTCAAAAGCTTCGTCATAAGAATACTTCTGTTGTTCCACTGTATCTTTTTTAATTTAAATGTCGTAAGTCTTGTTAATTAACTCCTTACCTTTATCTCCTAAAGATGGGAAGTATACAAAACTTAGTTTTTAATTTTATAATGTTTATCTGTCCTTTTTGTAGAAGTCTGGACATTGGTTAACAAATGTGCGGCAAAACTATACATGTTTTTCTTTATAACAAAATTTTCCTCGAAAAAGTTATCAACAATTTCAAAGTTTTCCATTCTTACTTATTAAATAATTGATTTACAGTATATATTCTTTATTGAGATGGTTAGTAAGTTATCTGTTTTAGAAAACTTTTGTCTTAGTTTAAACGTTATATCTTGATATAAAAGTAAATGTGAAAGAGAAAAAAGATAATGTTACTTCTCCGAATTATCCGAGAAATGTCTACATTTGCATGGCGAAAGATTTAGGTCTAGTTATCGAGATCTCTATTACATCGGCTTTCTGTGAAGATACCCTGATTTTTTAGCTTTAAAAAATATAAATATGGAAAATGTAAAACAAAGAAGAACGATACGCAAATATGCTACGCAGGATATTGCTCCCGATTTGTTGGATGAGTTGCTTGAAACATCTTGCAGAGCGTCTACAATGGGAAATTTACAACTATATAGTGTGGTGGTAACACGGGATAAGAAGATGAAGGAGCGGTTGGCTCCTGCGCATTTTAATCAACCTATGGTAACGAATGCTCCTGTGGTACTTACTTTTTGCGCTGATTTTCATCGTACTTCTGTATGGTGCGAAGAGCGGAAGGCTGTACCTGGATATAATAATTTTCTTTCGTTTATCAATGCTTCTACCGATGCATTATTAATAGCGCAGACTTTTTGCACTTTAGCCGAAGAAAAAGGATTGGGTATCTGTTATTTAGGAACAACTGTTTATAATCCCGACTTGATTATCGAAACGTTGAAATTGCCGAAATTGGTGATGCCTGTCGCTACGGTAACGGTAGGATATCCTGCCGAGCATCCTGCACAGCCGGATCGTTTGCCGTTGGAAGCCATTATGCATGAAGAAGAGTATCATGATTATACGCGTGCGGACATCGACCGCTTGTATGCTTATAAAGAGTCGTTGCCGGAAAATGATTTCTTTGTAAAAGAAAACAATAAAGAGACTTTGGCTCAGGTGTTTGCGGAGGTGCGTTATACTAAAAAGGATAATGAATCAATGTCTGAGACATTTTTAAATACTTTAAAGAAACAAGGATTTATTTAGCTTGTATATTTTCTAACGCGGATTAGCGCAGATTTAATAAATCATTCCACTTTAACTCTTAAGCCTGCTGTAAAGCAGGCTATATTTTTATTTTCCGAATGAAGTGTAAATCCTTTATTTCACAGTACGAAGCTTAATGCTTTAATTCAGCTTCGATATCTTCAAGTTGAGCGCGCAGTTCTTTATCTACGTCTAACTGGTTTCTTACCATCTTACAAGAGTGTAACACTGTTGCATGATCTTTTTTTCCAATGGCTGAACCGATCTGGGCAGAGGAGGCTTCCGTGTATTTCTTTGCCAGATACATGGCTATTTGGCGTGCTTGTACGATTTCGCGTTTCCGGGAACGGCTTTGTATAGAAATCGTATCCACATCAAAATGAGCGCATACTTTCGTAATAATATTCTCGATGGTCAGTTGTTTCTTTTCGACCTTCACTACTTTCTTTACCACGCATTCCGCTAAATCAAGGTCTACATCTCTATTGTAAACAACGGAATAGGCCATCAGGGAGTTGACAATGCCTTCCAAGTCGCGAACGCTCTCGCTTACATTTTCGGCTATGTAATTAACTACTGAGTCCGGGAACTTCAATCCGTCACGATACATTTTGTTCTTTAAAATGCTCTTGCGCAATTCGGTATTCGGTCGTTCCAGTTCTGCCAGCAATCCCCATTTGAAACGGGTCAGCAAGCGGTCTTCCATTCCTTGCAACATTACCGGCGAGCGGTCGGAAGTCAAAATTAATTGCTTTCCGTTCTGGTGCAAGTGATTGAATATGTGGAAGAACGTATTTTGAGTCTTGGTCAAACTGGCAAATTCCTGTACGTCATCAATAATCAACACGTCGATAGTCTGGTAGAAGTTAATAAAATCGTTGACCGTATTGTTACGTACAGAGTCGGTATATTGTACCTGAAATAAATGTGCGGATACGTATAACACTCGTTTGGAAGGGTCAGTAGCTTTAATTTTGTTACCGATAGCGTTAACCAAGTGCGTTTTTCCCAATCCCGACGGGCCATATATAAATAAAGGATTGAAAGCTGTTTTACCTGGATTTTGTGCAACGGTTTCCGCTGCTACGCGAGGTAACTTATTGCTTGCGCCTTCAATAAAATTTTCGAAGGTATAAGTTGCTTTTAAGCGCGGGTCTAAATCCTGTGGTGCGGGAGCATCCATGGGCGAGGGACCTTTGCGTGCATCTTTTGTTTGAACATACGTGCCGGGTATGGAACGATTATCCGAAGGAATTTCCACTTTTCCCGGATCATTGCCTTTTGTTGTTAGGATACTATACATCAACTGCGTGCCCTCACCTATACCTTTATATAGTGCGGAACGCAACAATCCCAAAAACTTTTCTTCAATGAATTCATAAAAGAACTGACTTGGGACTCCTACAGTCAACGTGTTTCCTTCGTACTGTAGTGGTTTGATTGGAACAAACCACGTGTTAAATGTCGGCTCGGGAACATTGTCTCTTATCACTTTAAGACAGCGGTTCCAAAGTTCAACATGATTGTTTTCAATCATAAGGCTATCGCTACATTTATTAATTGTCTAAAACTTCTACGTATGCAAAATTGGGAATCTTATTTTAGAAAAACAATAGGAGCTTTTTCTTGCAAATGTGTGAAAAATAATAATAGGCTAACTTTCAGTGCTTTAAAAGAAATACATCCAAGGTACTTTCTGAAACACTTTTGTAATATTCGAAGAACCTGAGAATGAGTGTATTTGAACCTGTTTATTCTTGGATGGCTAAATCTTCTTAAAAAGAATAAAGCCTTTTTTTGTAGGTGTATTAGGACTTTACAGCCGTTTTATATTTAAAGATGGAAAAGCTTATTATTTAGACAAAATCTATATAAGCTTTTCCATTGCTTAAATTTCGCAAGCTTCGCTTGTCAGTAGTTAAATGAGCTATCGCTTCACTTAGTTCTTCATAAGGAGTTAGAGTCTCCTGGTTTTACTGCTGTTTATAATATTTCGTTTTAGCTTTTAACTTATTTATTACTTCGGTTTTAGTTACTTTATTTTTCCTGATCACTTCTCAGTGAACTGGTAAACCACTAAACGGCTATCTCCTTCACCTACTTTTCTTATTTTCTTTAGCTCTGTTACTCCTTGCTTTCTTTGAATGTTACTTATCTTTTTTGCCAAATATAGAAAAGTGAACGTATCGTTTAGGATGTGCCTTCAAGTCTTCAAAAAGGGCGGCTGCGTTCGCACTTGTGGCATTCAGATTGTTATAGAAAGATGGATCGTTCAGTAGTAATCCGATTGAATTGTCTTTCCGATTCAGTTTTTCAGTAATCAGTTGTATATTATATAAGGTAGTATCTACTTTTTGGAAGGTCGAGGCATAGTTAATACCTTTCAAATTATCGCTGATGGTTACGAAATTGTCTGTAATCGTGTGCAGGTTATTCGTAAGGTGTGGAAGGTCATTATCCATCATCTGGTTTAGCTGGCGAGTAGTTGTTTCCAGATTGGCTGTGATACGTTCCGTGTTATGCAGCGTACCCGATAAGGCTGGGTCGGCTAATAATTGGTTTAATGAAGAAACGATAGAGTCGAGCTGGGGAAGCATTTTTGCCATTTTAGGAACTAATCGGGCTGCTTCTTCTACCAAGCCTCCATTTACATAACCAGGGATGGTGTCGCCTGCTGCGTACCATGTTTGGGCATCTTTGTTCAGCAGAAGATTCATTTTAATGGTTCCCAACATCTCGGTAACCAGTTCACCCGAACTGCCTTCCGGCATTCTGAACTCTTTGTCTACCTCAATTTCTACTATTACGTGTCCCGGACGTTGATAGTTATAGGTAATGTCGCGTACGATACCGATGCCATAGCCGTTGGCATATACCGGACTGGATTTAGTTAATCCCGCCACGTTTTCGAACTCTACATAATAGTAGTTGGTTGCTTTTAACATATTAATGCCTTTCAGGAATTTGATTCCGAAGAACAACACGGCAACGGCTATGATACCTGCCAATCCTATTTTTACCTCTTTTGTGAATAAGTTCATTTTTTAGTCTTTTTATCTATTGCGTTTAAATTCTTGTATAGCTTCTTGTACATTCATCTTTTTTCCGTTACGGAATGCTATAATAAATGCATCTTTAAATGTTGCGCTTGTTTTTCTTTTTAAGCGGAGAATATCGTTATAATTGGTAGATTCTCCATACGTATACTTGTAGACTCCATTTTCCTTATAATAATTAACCGGACTATAACCTTTTAGTTTACGGTCGTTCTTTTTTAATAAGGTAGAGGAAGTTAATATTTGTATCTTGAAAACAGGCTTATTTGTTTCTGGCGGATTGTTTTTTTTATTGTTTAGTGATTGAACTTTTATCCGACTATTCTCTGTGCTTTTAGTCTCAGGTTTGGTTTGAGCAATTGCTTTGTTTTCGTTCGAAACGTGGTTCGTCTTGCTTCCTCCCTGAGGTCTCGCTTGATTTCTACCAGTGCTTTTTGCTTGAGCAGGAGTTGAAGGACGGAATGTGTCCGCCTTTCTGGTTGTGCTTTCTTGAGGCAGGTCGGAAATCTTTGCTTCTGGTATCGATTCGATAGACTCCGCAACAGTTGCCAGAGAAGAAGAACCGGTTTGAGCATTTTTGTAATTTAATACAGCCTGACAGATGCTGCGACTCATGGCATTGACTCCTGTTTGG
>ENA-OPCT01000423-OPCT01000423.1-human-gut-metagenome-genome-assembly--contig:-NODE-423-length-23064-cov-2.705767_pt1 | contig 23064 bp, 20 predicted proteins | sample MGYA00241572_ERZ501495 | MGnify/ENA primary metagenome ERZ501495 (study PRJEB25962, sample SAMEA2042580) | human gut metagenome | biome: human gut; feature: human-associated habitat; material: faeces... | reverse complement strand
TCCCTAAATTTCGTGGAACATACCAATTTTGTCTTTTATTCTCTGCATTTCATTATCTGCTTCAATGATAGCTTTTGCAGAATGAAGTAATTCTTCACTTATCTCATCATAGCCAGGCATTTCTTCAATTCCTTTTTTATAGCGAAGTTGATGTTCCAATGTTGCCCAGAAATCCATACCATTGGTTCGAATCTGTAATTCTACACGCATAGGTGTTTTACCCTTAGCAAAAAATACTGGTATTTCAACAATCATATGATAGCTTCGATAACCATTCGATTTTGGATTTTTTATATAATCTTTTATTTCAATAACTTTAATATCATCCTGTTGGGTAATCAAATCTGATATCATATAAATATCGTCAATAAACGCACAAACTATTCGAACGCCTGCTACATCATTGAGATATGTCTGTATATTTTCTGTTGTAAATTCATATCCCATCTTCTGCAGTTTATTGTAAATACTATTGGGCTTCTTAATTCTTGTTTTTATAAAAGAAATAGGATTTCGATTGTTCTCAACTGAAAATTCATCATCCAAAACCTCAAGCTTAGTTTGTATCTCCCGAATAGCACAACGATACATCATCATTAAATTATAAAATTTTGTAGCATTATTTAAAAACTGTAGTGATTCCGGACTGTTCATCCTGAGTTTTTTTACTTCATCTTTTGTCATGGAACTTTCCTTTCTACCTCATCCCTGATTTCAAAACATTATTTATTAGCTGAAACGTTGCCCGAATACGCTGTTCTGCGCTCTATGGCTGGTGTTGGGGATCGACTCGGTCCCCTTATCCTTGCTGAAATTGGAGATATCCGCCGCTTTCACAGTGGAAAAGCACTCAACGCTTATGCTGGTAACGATCCGCCTCCATATCAGTTTGGAACATTTGAGAGCTACAATCGCCACATATCAAAACGTGGGAATGCGGCTCTCAGAAAGTATTGCTTTGAGGTTATGCAGGCACTCAAACTTACACGACCTCAAGATGACCCTGTCTACCTTTTTCTGCTCAAAAAGGAACAGGAAGGGAAACCGTATAATGTAGCTAAAATGGCCGGAGTCGACAAGTTTCTCCGCATCTACTACGCGAGATCGATGGAAACACTCAAGCAACAGTAACCACTGACTCTATTATATATCTTTTTCAAAAATCCACAACTGCTGTGGATTCAATTTAATGTGCCCTTTTTCCAAAAGAAAATCGGAAAATCTAAAAAAACTCTTGACAAATACATTAGCAAGATTTATCTCACTGTCCAACTGCGCGGTAAACCACATCAAAATACTCGCAGACGCACTTCATTCTTTCGTCAAAATCGATGCCGATTTCCTCACACGTTGCGGCAAACGCGTTGCGGTGGGCTTTCTTCCACGCGGCAAGGGTGCCGTCCCCCTCGGCGGCGGCACAGTCTGCCGTCACATCTTCAAACGGGACAACCTCCACCTTTGTGGTGCGGGTAATGCAGCGCGGCTGCATATCGCTGTCCAGCACGACCGTGTAATCACCCGTGCGCGGCAGCAGCTGCATCTGGGCTTCAAACAGGCTGAACAGCCCCGTGTTGGCGCGCTTTTTGTCGCAAAGAATGTTGTCCAGAATCTCGTCGGTGCCGTTGCTGTCATAAAAACAGACATTGTAGGCAGAAATCGCCAGCCCCGAATCCTTTACAAATTTCTCGATTTGATCCATAGCTTTCCTCAAAGCAAATCATCAAAGCCCAACTGGCCATCACAGCTTGTACGCAGCAGCAGCGGCGGGCGGCTGCAAAGCAGTTCCAGCGCCGCACCAGCGTCCACCAACCACGGGCGCACCTGCTCGTGCGAGAGCAGCAGCGGCATACGGTCGTGGATGGGCGCTACCGAATCGTTGGGCTCGGTGGTCAGAATGATAAAGCAGTTCACACCACTTATATTATCATAAATGCCCGCCAAGTAAAGCGGCTGTCCCGGCATTTGAAAAAAATATTTGTGCTTGGCGGCGTCCCATTCATAAAAGCCGGTGGCAGGAATCACGCAGCGCTGGAAGGCAATACTGCGGCGAAACATCGGCTTTTCCGTCACCGTTTCGGCGCGGGCATTGATGATTTGCTGCCTGCCGCGAAAACCGGGCAGCCCCCATTGCTGGAACTCGCCCACGATCTTCTCCCCGCGTGAAACCAGCACCGGTGCCACCTGCGAGGGGCAAATATCTCCTGCCATTGGGAAATTGAGTTCATTTCCTTCGCTGCGGCGCTGTGCATCGCGCACGATCTGGCGAATCTCTTTATATTCATCGGCAGAAAACTGATACCGTCCACACATACGCGACTCTCCTTCCTTATCCTACTACAATACCGGCGATTCTGAACTCGTCCTCCTCCCGCACAGGGATGGGGGCGTATTTTTTATTCAGCGAGATTAGCGCAATGCCGTTTTCGTCCTTGCGCAGCTTTTTGCAATAGCCTTGGTCGTTCAAGGTGCAAAGCACAATATCACCGTTGTTGGCGTCTTGTGCCGCTTTGACCCAAACGGTCTGCCCGTTCACAAAGCGCGGTTCCATACTGTCACCGGCGATGCGGACACCGAACTCCGCCTTGGTGGGTACGGATTCGTCCACTTCGGTCATTTCTTGGGCGTCATCGTCCAGCCACTGACCGGTACCGGCAGAGGCGGGCTGTAAATAGACTGGCAGCAATCGCAGTGTCGGTTCCGGTTTTTCGGTAAACTCTGCCGTGTGCAGCAGCATAAATCGGTATTCCCCCAGACGCTGCTGCCCCACCGGATTCAGTTTGGGCTCAGAGTCCAGATACAAATCTGCTACATCCTCAAACCCCAAAGCCTTTGCCAGCGCCACACCCACGGTAACGCGGGGTTCACGCTCGCCGGCCTCCCATGAGATCAAGGAACGTGTAGACACAGCCTTCTCGGATTCCGGCAGGAACTGCTGCATTTTCTGTACGACCATCTCGCGGGTCATTTTCTGCGCCTCACGCGCGGCACGAATACGCATATTCCAGTTGCTCACGGTATATCACCTCAGCTATATTGTACCGCTTTTGGTATGTAAAGTCAAGTGTACAATTACACGGATTTTCACTTATAGTCATGTAAAATGCACTTGAAAGTGAAACATTGTGGTGTTACAATAGGCGTATAGGAGGTGGGAACAATATGGGACAGCGGCATATACTGCATTGCGATTGCAACTGTTTTGTGTGACACGCAAGTCACTCGATTGATTGTCCTCTAAATGAAAGGACCCGTCGTGCCGTCGGCGGCGCCTACCGTTCACAAAGTGGTCAGTAATGCCCATGAGGAAACGGAACGGGACACAGTAGCCCTTTCTCTGAATGAGAAGGAGTGGCAACCGCGAGGAAGCCGCAAGACTGTTAGCAACGATGCAGTCAGGGAGCAGGCGAAGATAATATGACTAAGAAATCTGAACTGCTGATAAACGTCGTTATTGCAGAACAGGCCAAAGTTGCTGTCAGGCCTGACCCAAAATGGGGCTGAAGTCGGATGTTCCTCTGAATGCATAGGAGCACACGGTCAAATGACTTCCGGCGAAAAGGCAGAGTCTACGTTATCTGTATCAATCAAGTGGAACGTGGTAAGCCCGTATCTTCCCATAACTACATGGAAGGTTTCCCGTGAGGGACGCTAATGAGGGTGCGGGTACAGGAGGACGGAAAAAGCGAATGCCGGGCTGTAACGGCCGGGATAGAGGTTGCAACATTACCTTGCCCGAAAGGGAGCAGACTTCCGTCTAGTCTTTCTTTGCAAGAGAATTTGAGAAATTTCTGAAAGTGGTAAAGCAGATGAACAGGAAACTGTGTGCGGCTCCTCACACCGGCCAGCGCTGGCAAAACATTGACTTTGCCAATGTCGAGAAGTGCGTGAAGAAACTGCAAATGCGTATTGCAAAGGCCGCAAAGGAAGAAAAGTGGGGCAAGGTCAAAGCCCTGCAATGGACACTGACGCACTCGTATTATGCGAAAGTGCTTGCAGTGAAACAAGTGACAGAAAACAGCGGGAAGCGAACTCAAAAAGTATGATCTTAGGGTGCTCTGAAACATAGTATGGACAATCGACACCCACACTCTAAGTCACGTGTGTCAACGTGATAAAAATTATATTGGACAAACGCTTGACAACTTTTGTTTTGTAATTTCAAAATTTTCTCTGACCCACTTTTGACCCAGAACGGAACCGGAGCGGGCAGGGCTGGACGGAAACAACGGAAAATCCGCCGAGCGAACGGTGGTAAAAAGCGCAAATCGGCGCCGAAACGGCTCCGATTTACCCTTGAGACAACCTACGGACCAGAAGGCCGGGGGTTCGAATCCCTCACTTTCCGCTTATACGATGAAGAGGATTTACCCAGCAGAAGGTAAATCCTCTTATTGTTTCAAACCGATGCATATTATAAACGCCTGAATTCCATAAATACAAACATACAAAAATCAAGCGCAAACTATAAAACAACATAAAATTCCAACCTAACAGCGAACATGAAAGGCATAAACAAATCAGAAACAGTACGGCAATTGCACAATATGCTCGTTTTCGAGCACAAAAATTCATAAAATGAAAGAAAATTCGGGATATTCCTTATAACTTGTCACAGATTATTTAAAAAAACATTGCTTTAAATTTGTCATTTAACAATAAAATACTAGATTTGCAATTGAAAAAAGTTAAAGCACTATGAATTGCAACGCAAATAACATAATTACCATCATTGAACTACGAGTGATCTTGAAGAAAACTTGCAGTGAGAATGATATTGCGTGCAAATAACGTATAAATGAACATAGCAAAGCCTTTCTCACAATCATGTGAGAGAGGCTTTTTAATTAAATGGACACACAGACAAAACTGTTTGGAAAATGTAAATAAAAACAACATACAATATGAAACATCAGTTGCGAAGTGCTGTATGCACAGAAGGAAGAAAAATGGCAGGAGCGAGAGCTCTATGGAGAGCCAACGGCATGAAAGAAACGGAGATGGGAAACCCCATCATCGCAATCGTCAATTCGTTCACCCAATTCGTTCCCGGCCATGTACATCTGCATGAAAAGAGAACAATTCGGCAAACCTATTATTGCAATAGTAAACTCTTTCACACAATTTGTACCAGGTCATACACATCTGCACGAAGCCGGACAGATTGTCAAGGCCGAAATCGAACGTTTGGGATGCTATGCAGCTGAATTCAATACCATAGCAATAGACGACGGTATTGCCATGGGCCACGACGGTATGTTGTATTCACTGCCATCAAGAGATATCATTGCCGACTCTGTAGAGTACATGTGCAACGCCCACAAGGCAGATGCAATGATCTGTATCAGCAATTGCGACAAAATCACTCCAGGAATGCTCATGGCTTCAATGAGATTGAATATTCCTACAGTATTCGTATCTGGAGGTCCTATGGAAGCAGGAAAATGGAAAGGTGAAAACATAGACCTCATATCAGCAATGGTCAAAGGTGCTGACAAAACCGTATCTGATGAAGAAATGGTTGAAATAGAAAACAGAGCATGCCCTGGATGCGGTTGCTGTTCAGGAATGTTTACTGCAAACTCTATGAATTCGCTCACAGAAGCTATAGGTCTTTCACTTCCAGGCAACGGCACAATATTGGCAAATCATGTAAACAGAGTAGAACTGATGAAACAGGCGGCAAGAACAATTGTCAAGAATGCTCTTGCTTATTATGAAGACGGAAACGACAGCGTATTGCCAAGAAGCATTGCAACAAGAAGCGCCTTCCTCAACGCCATGACTCTCGACATTGCCATGGGAGGAAGTACAAACACAATTCTTCACCTGCTGGCTGTTGCACAAGAAGCTGAAGCTGATTTCAAGATGGCCGATATCGATGCTCTAAGCCGTAAAGTTCCTTGCTTGTGCAAACTTGCACCGAACACACAGAAATACAGTGTACAGGAATGCGGAAGGGCAGGAGGTATACTCGGAATTCTAGGCGAATTGGCAAAAGGCGGTCTGCTGGATACTTCTGTAAAAAGAGTTGACGGTGCAACACTGGGAGAAGACATCGAAAAATACTCAATACTCAAGGATAATATAGATCCTGAGGCTCAAAGAATATATGAAACTGGACCTTGCGGAGAATTCTGCAACAAGCTTGGTGCTCAGAATTCAAAATGGGAATCATTGGACAAGGACAGAACCAACGGATGTATCAGAGATATCGAACATGCTTACACAAAAGACGGAGGCCTGGCTGTTCTTTTCGGCAACATTGCACAGGACGGATGTGTAGTAAAGACTGCCGGTGTCGACGAATCAATCTGGCACTTCAGCGGTCCTGCAAAAGTATTCGATTCACAGGAAGATGCTTGCGAAGGAATACTCGGAGGAAAAGTAAAGAAAGGTGATGTGGTTGTAATCACACACGAGGGTCCAAAAGGTGGACCGGGAATGCAGGAAATGCTGTACCCGACATCATACATCAAGAGTATGCACATGGGTAAGGAATGTGCCCTGATAACAGACGGACGCTTCTCCGGCGGTACATCAGGATTGAGCATCGGACATATAAGTCCTGAAGCTGCATCAGGAGGAAATATCGGAAAAATCATTGACGGAGACATCATTGAAATAGATATTCCTAACAGAAGCATAAATGTAAAGCTGAGCGATGAGGAACTCAATGCACGTCAGCAGGTTCCTTTGAAACGCAAGAGAGTTGTCAGCAAAGCTCTAAAGGCATACGCTCAAAGCGTAAGTTCAGCAGACAAGGGCGGTGTCAGAATAATAAATGACTGAATGTCATAGCAGATGACACCAAATATTAAATGTTTACATAAACTATCAAGTAAGCTAAATCATGAAGGAAAGAATAACAGGAGCAGAGGCATTGATGCGTTCACTTATCAATGAAGGAGTCAGCACCATTTTCGGTTATCCTGGCGGAGCCATCATGCCTGTATACGATGCTCTCTACGATCATAAAGACGAGTTGAACCATATTTTGGTCAGACATGAACAAGGTGCCACTCATGCGGCTCAGGGTTACGCCAGAGTTTCTGGAAAACCAGGATGCTGCATTGTGACCAGCGGTCCTGGAGCCACAAACACAGTAACTGGTATTGCAGATGCAATGATTGATTCAACACCAATGGTTGTAATTTGCGGACAGGTGGGAACTTCACTTCTGGGAACTGATGCATTTCAGGAAGTTGACGTCGTAGGTATTACTCAGCCTATTTCAAAATGGAGCTATCAGATAAGAAAGGCTGAAGACATAGCGTGGGCTGTAAGCAGAGCATTCTTCATCGCAAGAAGCGGTCGTCCAGGTCCTGTAGTTTTGGACTTTGCAAAAAATGCCCAAACTTCAATGGTGGACTACGAACCGGTAAAGGTTGATTTCATTCGCAGCTACAACCCGGTGCCTAAACCAGACGAGTCTGCAATAGCACAAGCTGCAAAAATGATCAATGATGCTGTAAAACCTTTTGCTCTTGTTGGACAAGGCGTAGAGTTGGGTAATGCACGCGAAGAGCTTATGGCTCTATTGGAAAAAGCTCAGATTCCGGCCGGATGCACTCTGCTGGGTCTCTCAGCACTCCCTACAGACCACCCGCTGAACATGGGTATGCTAGGAATGCACGGCAACTTGGGTCCTAACGTCATGACAAACCAATGCGATCTGCTGATTGCCATCGGCATGCGTTTTGACGACCGTGTTACCGGAAATCTTGCTACATACGCAAAACAGGCAAAAATCATACACTTCGACATTGATCCGTCAGAAATAAATAAGAATGTAAAAGTTGACCTTGCCATACTCGGTAATTGCAAAGAAACTTTGGCAAAAGTGGCAGAACAGGTTGAAAAAACCAGCCACGACAACTGGATCAACAGTTTCAAACCGTATGAAGAAAAGGAATTCAACAAAGTCATAAACAAAACACTTAATCCGACTGAAGGACCTTTGCTCATGGGCGAGGTGGTAAGAAAAGTCAGCGAAGCAAGTGAAAACAAAGCTATTCTTGTCACGGATGTCGGTCAGAACCAGATGTTCGGATGCAGATATTTCAAATTCACAGAAGCCCGCAGCGTCGTAACTTCAGGTGGATGCGGAACAATGGGATTTGGTCTGCCGGCTGCTATAGGTGCAACATTCGGAGCGCCGGATAGGACAGTATGCATGTTCTGCGGCGACGGAGGACTCCAGATGACGATCCAGGAACTGGGAACGATAATGGAACAGGGAGCACCAGTGAAAATTATCCTTCTAAACAACAACTATCTGGGCAACGTGCGCCAGTGGCCATGTTCTTCAATCATCGCTATTCTTTCACTCCGATGACAAACCCTGATTATGAAATGATTGCAAGAGCTTACGGTATCCCTGCAAGAACGGTAATTGACCGCAAAGACCTCGAAGGTGCAGTACGAGAAATGCTGGATACGGACGGTCCATACCTTCTCCAGTGCGCCGTCAAGGAAGAAGACAACGTGCTTCCGATGACACCTCCAGGAGCCAACGTAGACGAGATGCTTTTAGAAATTGAAGAATAAATAAAAGTAAGTAAATTATGTCATTACAAGATACAGAATGCAACACATGCGGAAAATGCGCATCCGCAGATTCCAACATGCAGACAAAGGATAAATTGCCACTGTACACAATGCTGATATACTCAGAAAACATTGCAGGTCTTCTGAGCCAGATTACAGCCGTATTTACACGCAGACAGGTAAACATCGAAAGCCTCAATGTTTGCGCTTCGTCAACTCCAGGCGTACACAAGTATACAATAACTTGTTTCTGCACAGAGGAGATGGCCAAAATGATTACAACGCAGATAGAGAAAAAAATCGATGTTCTTCAAGCAAATTATTTCCTCGACAACGAGATATTCATCCTTGAAACAGCACTGTTCAAGATTTCAACACCTGTAATGCTGGAAAACAGCAAGGTAAGCAAAATAGTACGCTTGCATGATTCACAGATTGTCGAAGTTAACCCTACATACTCTATAATAGAGAAGACCGGTATAACTGAAGACATATTGTCATTGTACAACGGATTGAAAGATCTCGGCGTTGTATTGCAGTTCGTACGTTCAGGACGTATAGCTATAACCAAGAGCTGCGTGGAAAAACTGGACGAATATCTGGCTGAAAGAGAAAGGAATCATTGCAGATAATTCGAAAAAAGCAACTAAAATATCAACCCAACAGGAAAAGACTATAAAATCGTATGTGCAGCAAAATTGAACGCACGGAATTCAAGGTCTACCCATTCCATACAGACTTTCAGGGAAAGCTGTCAATGTCTGTTCTTGGAAATCATCTGCTGAACTGTTCTGAAAACCATGCTGTAAACCGTGGTTTCGGTGAGATGGCTAAAAACGGAACTGTATACAGATGGGTACTGTCGAGACTCGTGATTGAAATGTTTGAGATGCCGAAGAACGGTGACAAGTTCTTCATCGACACATGGATTTCTAATGTATACCTGTATTTCACTGACAGAAATTACAGAATTACAGATTCGGAAGGCAAGGCTATAGGCTACGCAAAGGCTGTATGGGCAATGATTGACCAGGCAGACAGAAAGCCGAAAGATCTTCATGAACTGCACGGAACAACAATTGACCAATATATTGACGAAGAAACAGAATGTCCGATTGCAAAGGCTTCAAGAGTTAAACCGCTCGCAGAAGATACATACACAAAATCAATTGATACTGAATACAGTGATATTGATCTCAACGGACACGTAAACAGCATAAAATATATTGAGCACATTTTGAACCTATTCAATTTGGAACATTATAAGCAAATGAGCGTAAAACGCTTTGAGATTGCTTATATGGCCGAAAGCTACTACGGCGATGTTCTCAAGCTGTATCTACGTGACAATGCAAACGGTACATTCGATGCAGAAGCACAAAAAGACAGTCATGACGATGCAAAAAACACAGTTTTGGTTAGATGCAATATAAAATTTGAATAAATTGTTATTTTTACGCTGTATTTTCTAATAAATTGATTAAATTTGCATCACAACAATGACAATTGTTTACAGCGAATCAATTAAAACGAAATATTTAACCTGGCAATCGGAAAACTATAACCGGTTGCATAACAGAAAGAAAAAATGGCAAAAATGAATTTTGGTGGAGTTATCGAAGAGGTAATGACACGTGAAGAATTTCCATTGGAGAAAGCACGCGAAGTATTGAAAAATGAAACTATCGCAGTTCTTGGATACGGTGTTCAGGGACCTGGTCAGGCTTGTAACCTCAGAGACAACGGTTTCAATGTAATCGTTGGTCAGCGTCCAGGCAAAACATACGACAAGGCTGTTGCTGACGGATGGAAGCCAGGTGAGACTCTTTTCTCACTCGAGGAAGCAGCTGAAAAGGGAACTATCGTCTGCATGCTTTTGTCAGACGCTGCTCAGATGCAGTTGTGGCCGTCACTCAAGCCTCATCTTACAGCAGGTAAGACTCTTTACTTCTCACACGGATTTGCAATCACATGGAACGACCGTACAGGTGTAGTTCCTCCTGCAGATATAGACGTAATCATGGTTGCACCAAAGGGTTCAGGTACTTCACTGCGTACGATGTTCCTTGAGGGAAGAGGACTCAACTCTTCTTACGCTGTATATCAGGACGTTTCAGGTAAGGCTCGCGACAAGGTTCTTGCATTCGGTATCGGTATTGGTTCTGGATATCTGTTTGAAACAACATTCCAGCGCGAAGCAACTTCTGACCTCACTGGTGAACGTGGTTCACTCATGGGTGCAATCCAGGGACTTCTCCTCGCTCAGTATGAAGTTCTCCGCGAAAACGGACACACACCTTCTGAAGCTTTCAACGAAACAGTTGAAGAACTCACTCAGTCGCTTATGCCTCTGTTTGCAAAGAAGGGTATGGACTGGATGTATGCAAACTGCTCAACAACAGCACAGAGAGGTGCACTCGACTGGATGGGTCCTTTCCACGATGCCATCAAGCCTGTAGTTGAAAAGCTCTACAACAGCGTAAAGACTGGAAATGAAGCTCAGATTTCTATCGACAGCAACTCACAGCCTGACTACCGCGACAAGCTCAACAAAGAACTTGAAGCACTTCACAACAGTGAAATGTGGCGCACTGCAGAAGTTGTACGTCAGCTTCGTCCAGAAAACAATTGATCATAATAGCCAGAATTTATATTGAAAATGTTTTTGAACTTCCAGATCCTGCGAACTTGGGTCTGGAAGTTTTTTATTTAATCACAAGATCTATATATTTTATTACACCGGTTATAGAATATTAATAAGTGAATTGATGGCTATCAATTAAAATAGATTTAAATTTGCTGTACAATAATATTATTGTCAAACATCAAATAATACAAGTTTATATGATAAGATTGAATGTTTTTATCAAAGTATCTGATGCTAATAAGGCTGAGGTAGAAAAGATTGCTAAGGAACTCGTAGAGGCATCACTGAAAGACAACGGATGCATAGCATATGATTTTTTCAAGAGTGCAACCAGAGAAAATGTATATATGATTTGCGAAACATGGAGTGATGAGGATGCCCTCAAGGCTCACTCTGCAAGTGCTCACTTCACAACACTGGTTCCTAAAATACAGAATCTGGCAGAAATGAAATTGGAATCTTTCAATTTCTGATAATGTAAAAATAGTCCTTAGGATTTACAAAGGACAATATATAATAAGAACCGTTTCCGGCAATGACAACGAAAAACGTCTGCACTGGAAACGGTTCTTTTATTATATATGATGTATATTCATCGCCTTCTACGTCCACCGTCGCTCGACATAAACCTGCCACCGAAAACATTGAGACGGTAACTGAAAGAAAGCATGACATAACTGTAAATGGCATCTGTACGCGAGTCGCTTCGCCTTGTTGCCGTAATAGTACGGCTTATGTTGCTTCTGTTGCCTAAAATATCATGAAATTCAAGCGCTACAGATGCATTCCTGCTGCGCAGGAAACGATATGACATCTGAGCATTCCATATAAGTTCATCAGTATTCATCTGACTGTTGCTGTAGCCTCGACGCGAACGGCACCTTATATCTGTCGAAAGATAAAGATGGAAAGGAAACTGCGCATTTGCTGACAAACCGTATGAGAAATCGTATGTATCCATGTTGCTGTTGGAAACAAGCGTGCTTCGCGCATGTGTGTAAGATACACTTCCGTTTAGTGAAACATCGAAAATTTCATGTCGGTAAGTTATATCAAGACGTTCACGCAATCTGGTATTCCTGACCGTATTCTTCAAAGTATTATGGTCCTGATACACAAAACTTACATTGTTGTTGTGCGATACAGAAGTAGATGTATTTACAAGCAGATTCTCCCAAATTACAGGAGTATCAAATCCGAAATCGGCATTTATTCTCCAATTGCCGTTGATATTTTCCGGCTGTGAGATTCTTCCACCTGTTTCCTCGTTGTATTCAGTTCGATTTGCAATGCTGTTTGTTGTCAGGTTCAAAGAGACATTGGCATTGATATTCCTTTTTGTCTCCTGCATATAGTTGTTGTACTTCACATTCATTGTATGCGTAAATGACGGTTTCAATCCAGGATTACCTTTGCGGATGTTAAGCGGGTCACTGTCGTCAGTCATGCTGAACATATCAGTAATCTGAGGTTGCGAAGTTCGTCCACGATAGGTTACTCTCAACTGATGCTGACGAGAAAAACGATAACGGAAGTTCAGGGTAGGAGACATGTTGAAGAAATGTCTGACAGCAACGGTATCGAGACCCTGATAGTCATAATCGACACGTTGCGTCTGTGGAGTTGCTGTAAAACCGGCACTGAGATTGAACTTTTCACGTATAATACGAAGTGTAACATCTGCTGTATGAACAGAATTCTCTGTATCTGTGAATCTACTCAAATCTTCATCAAGCCAATCTTCATAATCGTACGGCAGAAAACCTATACCCATAGAAGCAAGACTGTCGCGTATTCCTATGATGTTTCCCAAATCGTATGCCTTACCGTCGCTGTGCTGTTTATTATAGCTGAACTTATAGCTGAATTGAAGGAAAACGGCACGTGCAATAGGTTCGCTGTATGTAACCTGTGCAGAAAAGTTGGAATTGCGGCTTGGTGTTGTACGATATCTATAGGTCAATGCTGTCGAATCGTCACGCTGATAGTATGTTACGTCAGATACGTTGAAACGCTCATTGCCTCTACTGCTGTATCCTCCGTCGACATTTATTGTAAGGTTGCGTCCCTTGTTTCCGAAGCGTCTGTTATACATCAACGAAGCACCTAAACTGAGATTGTCGCCTTCCGACTTTGCAGAAGAACGATTGAGGTTGGTACGTATTGAATCTACAACGGATTCAATCTGATCGATCGGATCGTCAATCGTACCGCTTGCATAAGGATCTCCGCTGAACGTTGCCGTAACGCCTGAATTGTAGCTGTCGTTCTTTCCGAAAGAGAATCTTGGTCGGAAAAGTATACGATTCATTGTATCGGGCTTCCATTCCAATCGGAAATCACCTCCGGCATTCCAATTTGAACTTGAATTGTTACGTCTGCTGTTAGAGAATGAAGATTTTACACCAGTAAAACGTTCGCTGGAACTTTCGCTGAACGAGTGATTAGATGCACCGCTGTAACGCACATTACCTCCGGTTTCAAGATGTTCGCTGTCAGTAGAAAAATTGAAGCCCGTATTTCCTCTTTTCGAAGTACCTCCGTTGCCAGTATTGCCGTAAGATCCGACAAGCGACAGTTTCACGTCGTCAGTAAAATGATTTAGGTTGAAGCGTTCCGAGTGGAGCGAATGTGTACCACCAGAGGCACGTACATTTCCTATCCATCCGTTTTTCTTATCCTTCTTGACTGTAAGATCGATAACAGTTTCTTCCTCGCCGTCATCAATACCAGTGATGCGCGCCAAATCGGATTTCTTGTCGTATGTCTTGACCTTGTCAATGATTTCAGCAGGTAGATTCTTCATTGCCATATCCGTCTGCGAAGAGAAGAATTCCTTTCCGTCAACGAGAATCTTGCTTATCTCACGACCGTTTATAGTAATCTTGCCGGATTCATCGACCTCGGCTCCTGGAAGTTTCTTTATGAGTTCTTCTACAGCAGAACCTTCAGAAACACGAAATGCTGCAGCATTATATTGAACCGTGTCTTCAACAACTTCCACCTGCGGTATGGTACCTTTTACCACAGCACCTTCCAGCATGACAGCATCTTCACTCATGGAAATTGTACCCAACGGCATAATCTTCTGACGACCACTGACTTCTACATTCTTGTAAGTATCAGTGTATCCCACATAAGAACATTTCAAAATATACTTACCATTCTTCGAAACATTAATGGCAAAACCTCCGTTCATATCCGTAGCAACACCGCTGATGAAAGTACTGTCGGAATCGAGAAGCTGCACGCTGCATTGTATGAGAGCTTCTCCCGAAGAAGCATCTCTGACCGAACCTGATATCTTCGACGGCGACGACTTGACATTCACCGACGTCTGTGCATAAGTACAGGTACAGCACATGCATATCATTATAACGCTTAATATGTTTTTCATAACGCTGGACTTTCTTCATAGCATATATGCTTTTAAAGACACACATACAGCCGGAAGGTTTATTGCAGAAATGAAGATTTATAGTTAAAAAAGGTATAATAGCTGTATTTTGTAGTTTTTATGAGGTAAAATGTCGAACATGTAACACAAAGAGGGGCAAATATTATAAAATTATCAAACTCCTTGAACATACATGTCCGGCATTACCATTCATACACGAAAGCCATTCGTGCTATGCTCTATCGATCTGTTCCATTAATTCTTCTACTGTACCAGCAATCGATGATGCACCGTTCTGCACAAGAAATTCGCGTGTCTTGAATCCCCACGAAACAGATATGCATCTCATGCCGGCATTACGGGCAGTCATAATGTCAACTTCGCTGTCGCCGACATACACAGCTGATTCGGCATCAATACCCAAACGACGGAGAGCCTCATTCACCATATCTGGCGAAGGCTTGGCTTGGCGCTCGGACGATTCACCAACAGCTGTATCAACCAGTTCTTTGAAGAAATGTTCGTGAAGCTCGCGTACAGCCGGATCAAGCTTGTTGCTTACAATTGCCGTAGCAATTCCTTTTTTCTTGAGCACTGAGAGCATATCCATAATTCCGTCATAAGGAACTGTCGTATCTAAGCTATGCTCTAAGTAATGACTCTTGAAGCACGAAAGCACTCGCTGCACGTCTGCCTCTGAAGTACCTTCAGGCACAGCACGCTCAATAAGTTTTGCTACTCCGTTTCCTACAAAACGACGAATCTCATCTATGGTCCTCTGCGGATACCCGTAATGGCCGAGCGCATAATTGGTACTTGAAGCAAGATCGGCCAATGTGTTGAGTAGAGTACCGTCGAGATCAAAAATTACAGCCTTAACCATCTCTAAAACATCTTTTTATGATTCATTCATACATTTCATTGTGCTTTTCTTTAGCACAACCATCTTTTATTCAGCATCTACAATGCTCCTGCAAGCCGAAGCCAATCTTTCCATTGCTTCTTCAACGACTGCACGCGGACATCCAACATTCATTCTCATATATCCGGTACCTTCATGTCCGAACATATCTCCACTGTTGAGTGCAAGTCGTGCCTTGTCTACAAAGAAACTGTTGAGTCTCTTCTGACTGCTGAAGCCCAATTGACGGCAATCGAGGAAAACAAGGAACGAAGCCTCCGGGCATATCGGATGTACAGATGGAATATTCTCAGAGCAGTAACGGCACACATATTCAATGTTTCCGCGTACATATTCAAGCATCTGATTGAGCCATTCTTCACCCTCTGGTGTATAGCATGCACTTACACAATCATAAGAAAAAGCACTTAGCATGTCGGCATCGCTTCCGCGAAGATAATCGAAAAAGCGAGTACGCAGCTTGCTGTCTTTCACAATGGTGTGAGCGGCAATGACACCTGGTATATTAAAAGCCTTCGTAGGTGACTGAAGCGTTACTCCCACGGCTTCGGCTTCAGCGCTCACCGAAAGGAAAGGTGTGTGCTTATATCTATTGAAAACAAGGTCGGCATGAATCTCGTCATCAATAACCACAACTCCACATCTGAAACAAATGTCTGCTATACGCTTCAAAGTTTCCGGCTTCCAAGTAAAGCCTCCAGGGTTGTGAGGGTTGCATAGAATAAGAGCTTTGCACGAAGGCGCCAGCTTCTCCATAAGATTGAAATCGACCTCATATCTGCCGTCAACGAAAAGGAGAGGGCAGTCAACGACCTTACGTCCGAGAGCCTCAGTAACCAAACGGAAAGGGTGATACACAGGCTGCATAATCATAACGTTCTCGCCGGCTTTTGTGAAAGCCTGCAAGGCATTGTTTATTCCTGCAACTACACCTGGCACCTGGCATATCTCTTCCTTCTTGACGTCGAAGCCATATCTATGCTTGTTCCATGCAACAACCCTTTCAAAATACTCGTCATAAGGAACCGTATATCCAAGCACGCGATTGTCGAGCCTATGCTTCACCGCCTCGATGACAAATGGCGGTGTGGCAAAATCCATATCAGCCACCCACATTGGTATCAAGTCGTCGCGTCCCCATATCTGGCCAACCATATCATGCTTGAGGCTGTGAGTGCCACGCCTCTCAATATGTTCATTGAAATCGTAATGCATAATTCTTACCTTTATTATTTATAAGTTTTCAATCATTTGATATCCCTTAAAAAGCAAAACAAATAAATGGAGGAGCTTCAGAAACAATGATGCCAAAGGCACTGTGCGCTGAAACTCCTCCAATATGTAAATCAAATTATATTATTTCTTTTTCTTCAGTACAATAGGTTCAACTCCGTCGTGAGTAGGCTTTACAGGAACGATACGTCCCTTCTTGTCAAACGTCATCTTGTCGATGCAAACCTCTCTGTGGAATCCAGGGCCGAGATCACGGCTCAGATAATTCTTATTGATTCTATGGTAAACGATATACCACTGATCCTTTCCAGGGAGTTTGAGTACAGAGTTGTGTGCAGTACCGTAGATTTTGTTCTCCGGATCCTGAATGAGAACTACAGGCTCTTCTGCAACCTTGATGTCTCCGAGCGGACTTGAACTTGTACCGTATGCTACATGGTAGTTTGGTGAACCTGTATCGTCAACCGACCACATGAAGTAATACTTGCCCTTGCGGTAGAACACATACGGTGCTTCGCGGTAGTTGTAATCCTTCAATGTACCTCCCTGAGGAGTCATCACCTTGATTGTTCCTTCCTTGACACTTGTCATATCATCGTTGAGCTCAGCACCTGCCATATAACCGTTGCCCCAATATATGTAGCTCTTGCCTGATTTAGGATCAGTGAACACATCAACGTCGATCTGCTGTCCGTGTCCTACAGGTGAATCGCTGATGATAGGCTTGCCGAAATCAACAAAAGGTCCTGTTGGCGAATCAGCAACTGCAACACCGATTTCCTTTCTCTTTCCGGCATTTGCACTGTAGTAGAAGTAATACTTGTACGAACCGTCCTTCATTTTCTTCTCCTCGATGCAAGGTGCCCATGCATTGCCGTTGGCCCATTTCACCTGATCAGACTTGGCATCAAGAATAGTACCCTCATCTTTCCAGTTTACGAGGTCGTCAGAAGAGAAACAGTTGAACTTATATCCTCCCCAACCAGGAACACCATCAGTTGTTGCATAGATATAGAACTTGTTTGTCTTCTCCGAATACATTATTTCAGGATCGGCGTGGAAACCTGGTATGATCGGGTTCACGTGGTTGCCATATTCAGCAAGCAGACGCTCCTTCTCGGCCTTTGTGATAGGAATGATTGTTCCATGGCGCGGAGTGAACTTGCCTTCAACCTTGGTATTCTGAACAAACTGGAAAGTCTTCAAGTCAGTACTCTTGCAGAACTGGTAGTGACCGTTCATATAGCAGTCGTACATGATTATCCATTCCTTGCCGTCGAGAGTCTTGCATACGCCTACACCTTCAACAGCCTCTTGTGTCTGTTCAACATTTCCGTCAATCTTTGTCCACTGCGAACCGAGAGGTTTTCCCTTTTCAGCAGTAAGAGTCTTAGCTGTTGCTTGGAAGATTCCTCTTCCTGCTTCGCTCTTGTAGAAGAGGTGGTAAAGTCCGTCCTTCTCATTGAACACGATGTCACCGTCGATTGTAGCCTTGCCGTTGTCGAACATATAAACCGGTTCGCCTTCAAGATCAGTGAAATCATCGTTTACATAAGAATAATAAATTCTGTCGAACGAACTGTCGTCACTTGTTCTCAAAGAGTAGAACACCATATATTTGCCTGCCTCTTTGTCATAGATAGTTTCCGGAGCCCATACTCTTATGACATTTCCCCATTTCTTGTAGTACTTGGTAGGGAAGTGCACTGTGTGATGTTCCCAGTTGATGAGGTCTGTAGACTTCAGCAGCACGATACCTCTGTTGCTGCTCCATCCCAAACTTGACTTCATGTCCGTAAGAACCATGTAGAAAGTCTTGCCGTCTTCACCTCTCAATATATGCGGGTCGCGCACACATCCTGTCAAAGCGATAGAATCCGACATTATCACAGGATCTCCGTTGTTCAGCGGTGTAAAGTTGTATCCGTCATCACTCAGAGCGTAGCATACCTGCTCTTCTTCCGGTGCGTTGCCGGTGAAATACGTGAAAAGGTATGCCACCTTTTCTTCATCTGCTGGATTTGCATCATTGACAGCGGCCGAAATCTCAACGGCTGGACATGCTGTCAAAGCCAAAGATGCAAACAACGCCTTAGCGTAACTGTTGATTTTCATATCTGACTTTTTGGGTTAATGATTGATTTGATTGTTTTTCTATGAAATTCAGAAGACTACAGTCTTGAAAGAAATTTATCTCTGTCAACGATAAATCTCAGGTGTTTGCCCTGACCGATGACGTTTCCATCCTGCATCGCCTCCACGGCGAAAAACAGTTTCTTGCCGTCAATTTTCTCAAGCACAGCCTTGGCCTCAATCTCGGCACCCACCTTCGAAGGGCGCAGGTGCGAAGTCTCAATGTGACCTCCCACTGTAGTCATACCCTCCGGCAGTTCCGGTGCCACAGCCATCATAGCCGCGTTCTCCATCAGTGCCACCATTGCCGGCGTAGCCAGCACATCCATATCGCCTGAGCCTAAAGCCTTAGCTGTCAAGGCATCAGTAACAGTAGTCTTGCTCGTAAAAGTAAGTCCTTCTTTCAACATCTCAGATTTGAATACATTATTTATGCAAACATAAACAAAAAAAATCAGATTCTCAGGCTAAAATCAGATTTTGTGTCATTTCTTGGCACTGCACACATCGCACACACCGCTTATCACATAGTTTATGCTTTCCGCCTCAAATCCCGCAGGCAACTCCACCGCAGGCACCGGAATATTACCCATGCATATCGTCCTGTGGCACGACGTGCAGTAGAAGTGCACATGCTGGTCGTCATGCCGTTCGTTTCTCTTGCACCTGCACAACTCATACTTCACCGCACCCGTACCGTCATACACCTCATGTATCAGATGATATTCCTTGAACACGCGCAGTGTCCTGAACACCGACGATTTGTCCACAGTGTCGAGGTTGTCCTCGATGTCCTTCAGTGAAAACGCACCTCCGCATCCCGACATAGCCTTCAGCACCAGAATCCTGTTTGCCGTAGGCTTGATGCCTCTGTCCTCAAGCTCCTTGATAAGATCAGCATTCATCACAAATCCATTTTATTATATACATTTATACGTATGCGTAAAAAAACAACCACCGTGCTTCAGATATCATTACTTCTTTCTCCAAGCAATCTGAATCCTTGCAGCATTCATAATGGCAATGAGTCCCACACCGACATCGGCAAATATTGCTTCCCACATCGTCGCAACACCCAAAGCACCCAGCACTATGACCGCCAGTTTAGCACCTACGGCAAATATAATATTTTCCATGACAACACGCCTCGTACCGCGCCCGATCTTTATTGCAACAGCAAGTTTCGAAGGCTTGTCGTCGCGAATCACCACATCCGCAGCCTCTATAGCCATGTCCGAACCGATGCCTCCCATAGCCACACCGACATCGCTCAATGCCAGCACAGGAGCATCGTTTATGCCGTCGCCGACGAAAGCCACACAGTTTCTTCTGTCACCGATAAGTTTCTCCACATGCGCAAGCTTGTCGCCGGGAAGCAGATTGCCGTATGCCTCGTCAATACCGATCTTACCTGCAATTTCCTCAGTTATGTCCTGACGGTCACCCGAAAGAATCTCTATTTTTCTGATGCCCAATCGTTTAAGTTCAGAAACAGCATTCACGGCATCGTCCTTCACCACATCTTTCACCACGATACGACCGGCATACACACCGTCGACAGCGCAAAATAGAGTAGGGCCGTTCGTCTTTATATTGCCTTCCGGTATACCTTCCACACCGTACTCCCTCATCATCTTCTCATTTCCAACCATAACCACGCGCCCATCAACAGTGCCTTTCACGCCATATCCGGCCATTTCCTCAACATTTTCAGCATACGAAACTTTCACACCGGATTTCTCAGCATATTCAACCACAGCTTTTGCTATCGGATGCATGGATGAAGACTCAAGTCCTGCCACAATGCCTACAAGAGCATCTTCACCTACAGTACCACTGACATCAATACTGTCAACCGTAAAACGCCCCGTCGTCAGTGTACCCGTCTTGTCAAACACGACAGTATTCAGCTTTGCCGCAGCATCAAGAAAATTGCCACCCTTGAAGAGAATGCCGTTGTGCGAAGCCGCGCCTATACCGGAGAAATAACTCAGCGGAATACTGATGACAAGTGCGCAAGGGCAGGACACAACAAGAAAAATCATTGCCCTGTACACCCATTGACCGGCATAGTAAACATAATCATCAGCAAAGAGAGAATATACGAAAGGGCAGACAATCAGCAGAAGTGCCGCCACGACAACCGAAGGCGTATAGTAATGTGCAAACTTCCTTATAAACAGCTCCGCCGACGATTTTCTTTCCGAAGCATCTTCAACCATCCTCATTATTCTGGCAGCCGCACTGTCGTCAGCCTTGCGCAAGGCCTTTATGCACACAGGCGATGAAACAGGAATCATGCCCGAAAACACCTCGTCGCCGGCACATTTGTCCTGAGGCACACTTTCACCGGTAAGAGCAGAAGCATTGAACGATGCCGAAGTGTCCATAAGCATACCGTCAGCAGGAATCCTTTCGCCGACTTTCACGAACACCACATCACCAGCATCAATGTCCTCAGCCTTTATGCTCACATGCTCACCGCCACGCACAACCACAGCCGTCTCAGCACGCATATCCGCCATACTGCTTATCGTACGCCGGGCATTATCGACGGCACGATCCTGAAGCGATTCACCGATGGAATAAAACACCATCACCGCCACAGCCTCAGGAAACTCACCGATGGCAAATGCTCCGATAGAAGCAATCGTCATCAGCATGAATTCATTGCACCAGTCTTTTTTCTCAACGATATTTTCCCAAGCTTCCTTGAGAACAGGAATACCCACAGGCAAATATGCAAGCACATAAAAAACAATCCTTGCATAATTCCAAAATCCGTCATCGCCGAAGAAATAATCGGCAACCATTCCCGTCACGAGCAATACCAAGCTCACAACCGATTTCACATTAATACCGTACAACATATAGCAATTCTTATTATATTTTCTTTCCCGTATTGCAAATGTATAATTCAGCCGGTGCAACCGAGTTGCATTTTCAGGTTAAAAGGTGAGCGTATAATTTTTCTGATTAATATTTATTGATGGGAATTTATGCTTTGTGAATACTTGTATATTAAAGATGAAAACAAGTTTTTCTATAAAGGCAGAAAGAAAGTGAGGACAAAGTTATGATAATTCCTTAAAAGGGGGATCTTTATAATTTTTCCGCCTTGTTATTAAACATAATCCTCATTATATCTTTATAAGATAACAATATAATAAGGTATATATATAGATAAATTGATGTACATATTAGAAAATGACACAAATTGGAGAATTTGCAGGAAAATACTTATGACGATGCATTTGCGGAGATGCATGAAAAGCGATGTTTTCTTAATGTTACGTGTTACATGTTACAATTGAAAAAGCTGTGATAAAAACTCTACTAGTTGTTGAAACCATGCAGACATTAGCAATAACATGTAGATGAGATTCCTGGTCCTTGCCAGGAATGACGTTCGTAGACACTTTACTTGCTTTCACGCACCATGATCAAATAAAATGTCATCCCGCACTTGATGCGGGATCTACGTAAATGTCGACACAATTAAATAAATGTTTTACTTTCCTGCTACTGAATCCTTGCGGACATTGGCAATAACATACACATAAGGTTCCTGGTCCTTGCCAGGAATGACATTCGCCGGCAATTCTGCAAAACGGCTAAACACATATTCATTCACGGACAATTACAGCAAAAAGTTGGCAATACTGCAAAACGGCTAAAAACATATTTTCATTCACGGGCATTACAGCAAAAAGACTGCTTGCTTGTAATTCTCTATCTATTATAACATTATTATATATTACACTGAAAATTCTTATAAAATGTCATCCCGCACTTGATGCGGAATCTATTTAATTGTCGACACAATTTATAAAGGTTTTACTTTCCTGCTATTGAATCCTTGCGGACATTGGCAATAACATGTACATGAGTTTCCTGGTCTTTGCCAGGAATGACATTCAATGGCAGTTCTACAAAACTTAATTCACGGGGCGTTTGCCGGCAATTCGCCAAACATTCCGCCAAAAGCAGAAAAAAAGATTTGAAAGCCAGAGAGCATAGAGAGTAAAAAAATAGAGAAACCGCTCTCCTGCTCCACCTTCTGAAAACGAAAAAAGATACCGCTTATTGGGCGATATCTTCTTAAAACTGAAAAATCAAATTTTGACTTTGAGCGGAAAACGAGACTCGAACTCGCGACCCCAACCTTGGCAAGGTTGTGCTCTA
>ENA-OPCT01000409-OPCT01000409.1-human-gut-metagenome-genome-assembly--contig:-NODE-409-length-23583-cov-4.782217_pt1 | contig 23583 bp, 18 predicted proteins | sample MGYA00241572_ERZ501495 | MGnify/ENA primary metagenome ERZ501495 (study PRJEB25962, sample SAMEA2042580) | human gut metagenome | biome: human gut; feature: human-associated habitat; material: faeces... | reverse complement strand
GGGTACCCACTTCCGTAAATCCCCGTTGCGACGCTGACGCGCCGGACGGGGATTTTGCTTGTTGGGAAGTTTCCCAAACCCTCTTTTGCGGAGGGCTTCACCCTCTAAAAATTTTTGAGAAATCTTTGGCAGAAATGCGGGCGTACCCGTAGTAGACCATGCAGCCCAAAAATGCAGCTTGTGACGCTGCCCCAAAGAAAGGAGGTTTTTCACTATGGCAAGTTTACGGGACACCGTAAAGGACTATCAAGACGAGCTTAGGGACGGTATCGCATGGGTGGCGTTCTGGAAACAGGGGCGTTCATGGAACGCGGAATATTTTCATCTTGATATGGACGACACCCTCTACCCGGAGGACAGGAGCCGGTTAGAGGAAATCAAAAGCACCGACCCCGCCGCCGTTATCCTAAACGGCTATTACTGCGGGCATTTAGGCGAGGACATGAGCCTTGACGAGCTGACCGCCGGAGTGCGCTACCACTACGAAAACAGCATGAACGACATTGACGGTTTTATCGGGGCGCATGACGACAGGCTTCCCCCGGAGGTTATCGAGGAAGCGAGGGCAGCCGCCCATGAAGCGGGGCTTCCCTTTTCCGAAAAGCCCTACCGGGACGGAGAGGATTTTAACCCCTATGTATTTGACGGGAGCATGAGCATTGAGGATTTTGAGCTTATGCACCGCATGATTGAAAAAGAAAGGAGCGAACAAATGGCAGAACCGATTTTAAGCGGCTATCTTTCCAATCTTGGGAAGTACACCGAGGGCAGACCCGCGGGCGAATGGGTGACGTTCCCCACGACTGCCGAACATCTGAAAGAAGTCTTTGACCGTATCGGGATTGACTTCAAGCATTACGAGGAATGGCATTTCACAGAATTTCAATCCCCTATCCCCGGCTTGGCGGAACATTTAAGCGAGTATTCCCACCCCGACGAGCTGAACTATTTAGGGAAGCTCTTGGAAATGCAGTTTGACGACGACCGGGAGAAATTCATTGCAGCCATTGAATACGGCGACCATGCCGACAGCTTACAGGACATCATCAACCTTGCACAAAACCTTGACTGCTACTGGATTTATCCGTCCGTCCACAATGAAGAAGAATACGGGCGTTATCTGGTTGATGAACTGGAAGAACCCGAACTGCCCGAAGAAGCGAAAAAGTATTTCATGTATGAGGAATACGGGCGCGACGCTTCCATTAACGACGACGGTATGTTTACCGAAAAGGGCTATATCTACAACAACCGCAACACCTTTACAGAATGGTACGACGGGCGCGACGTTCCACAGGAATACCGGGTAACGCCGCAGCCCCCGCAGCGGTCACGCCCCGACCCGGAAAAAGCAGATTTTGACGCAGCCGCGCCGGGGCAGAGAACCGCGCAGACCGCAGAGCAGCCACAGGAGCCGCGCCCGGTTATCCCTATCGTGCTGACGAGCGAGAAGCCCGCCGAGAAATTAAAAGAGATTACCGACCGTCTGGAACAGGGTATTGCGGAACTCTTTGACAGCGAGCGTTACAAGGAATATCTGAAAGTCATGTCAAAATTCCATAATTACAGCTTCCGAAACACCGTCCTTATCGCCATGCAGAAGCCGGACGCTTCCCTTGTGGCGGGCTTTTCCGCTTGGAAGAATAACTTTGAGCGAAACGTGATGAAAGGGCAAAAGGGAATTAAAATCATTGCCCCGTCGCCCTATAAAATCAAACAGGAAATGCAGAAAATCGACCCGCACACACAGAAGCCCATAATCGGCAAGGATGGAAAGCCCGTCACCGAGGAAAAGGAAGTCACCATACCCGCCTACAAGGTGGTATCCGTCTTTGACGTTTCCCAGACCGAGGGAAAGGAGCTGCCGGATATTGCCGTTGACGAGCTGACGGGCGACGTTGACCGCTACAAGGATTTTTTCGCAGCCCTTGAAAAGACTTCCCCCGTTCCTATCGCCTTTGAGAATATCGAGGGCGGCTCTCATGGCTACTACCACTTGGAGGACAAGCGCATGCCTTGCTTGAGCTTGATAATCATTTCGGGAACGCGAACATCCATCAGAGCATCCTTAGCAACGGAACACTTATACTCGATAATCGGATCGGGGACAGGGAACGGAAGCCGGAAAATGATGACATTGGAAAGGCTTTTTCCTTCAATGCTGATACCTTCCCAATATGCACCCGTCCCCAGAAGCACGGAGTTCGTATCTTCCTTAAACTCATTCAGCACCTTGTCCTGCGACGATCCCGGCTGCTGCATCAGGATTTTGTACGGAAGGTTTTTCTCACTGAGAATGGAGTAGACCTCTTCCATGTCGGTCTTTGCCGTAAACAGTACGAGTGCCTTTCCGTTGGAAATGCTCAGGATCTCAAGCAGTCGCTCCACGCCCTTTTCAATGAAGGCTTCATGTTCTTTGGTCGGGTGCGGGAGATCGTCGCAATAGTAGATCATGGCGTGTTCATCGTATGGATATGGGGAAGGCTTTGGCTCGGATAAGCAGCCGCGATCACCAGCGGGAAAGCCGGTATTGCTGATAAAGTAAGAATACTGTTCTTCCAGAGACCCGCTCGTGGCGTTCGTCAGCGTGGCAGAGGTCAAGATGGTTCTTTCATCACCATTGAAGTATAGGCGGCTCACAATTTCCCTTGTGTTTTTAGGGCAATAGACGAGTTCCGTGTTGCTGCCGTGCTGCTCAATCCAGATCAGCATATCGTCTATCTGGTCAAGAAGCTCCGAAAGGGATTCGCTGACGGCATCCAGATCATCAGAGGCAGCAAAGGAACGGTTGTTTCTGAAATCCATGCTGGAATAAATCTGAATGCTGGACGAAAGGTTATGTATGGCGGCGTTCATTTCAGTAAGCAACTCAACTGCGCTGCCGTTTTGGTCAAAGAAAAAGCGGTCAGCATAGCGCATATCCTGATCTGCCTCGTTGATCTGCTTTTGGACTTGTGTTTTCAGGCAGTTATAGAAGGCGATGATTGAGCTTTCCGCCTCTCGCTTTTCTCTGGACACACTGCTCTGGTCAAAGGATCGCAGCTCATAGAATGCGCTCTTAATCATTCCAAAGAGCATACCTTGCCCGAAACGCTCCGTTGTGGCACTCCGCACCTTATCATCCAAGTTGTGTGCTTCATCCACGACAAGCAGATCAGCGGCGGCGTTAATCAGCCCGTCCTGACCGCGCCGGAGTTTCATGAGATGCTGGGTTAGAAAATCCTGATTGCACAGTACCACTCCATCCGTAAACTTTAATGCTGCGCGGACTTTGTAATACTTGCACTTCTTTTCACAGGAGCCGCAATTCTTGATGCTGAACCGCTGCACGTTTATCTTGTCCCAGACGCCTTGCGGCAAAACCTCCGGAAAATCCTTGCGTTCCTCATACCTTTGCTGGATTCCTTCTTTAAGCGCGTCCGGTGGGTCTGCTTTCGGGTCACACATATATTCGTCTGCGCGTTTGTTGCAGAGATAATGGGTCTGTCCTTTAGCGAGGATGACATCTCTGTTCAGCCCAAGAAGGGGCATTACCGTGTGGACATCGCGCCAGAGCTGTTCTTGAAGTGCAATGGTCGAGGTTGCGATGATAACCGGCTTGTTCATGCGTTTGCTGTACAGCAGCACCGGCACAAGATAACCGAAGGACTTGCCAATGCCCACGCCAGCTTCAATCGCAAAGTGCTGATCGTTTATGAGGGCGTCCACAATCTCAAAGGACATATCCTGCTGCCCCTCACGCATTTCCAATCCATGCTGCGGGGCTTCATCCCAAAAGAAGGTGCTGACTTGCTCACTCATGGAGTACAGCTCTGCTTTTCTGCGCTTTTTCCGTTCCTCCGATGTATTGAATCCAAAATAGAATCTGTTGTCCATCCACATTCCTCCCGGAATAGAAACCAAGGCTATCCGCGTTTCAGTTCAATGCTGACGTTTCCGTCCTCGTCGATGGTCAGCGTCATGTGCCTGATGTGCTTCTCATAGAACTGCCGCCGTTCTGCCGGAGACATTTCAATTCGAGTGTTCCTCAGCGCGGCATCAAACATATCGTTGACGTTCAGGTGAACGGAGTTGTCAATCCAGCGGTACATCTCCTTAAACAGTGCGTTTTTCTTGATGTCCTCGCTGTTGCCGGAGTAGAAGTCATCCAGATAGCAGTAGAATATCCCGGATTCTGCAAGTGCCGCCTTCATATCCGGTCCGCATTTTTCCCGCTCGATCATGACAAGAAATCTGGCATCCGGCAAGGAAGAAATCAGCCCCCAGTAGTCGGAATCGCTTGAGACAATGACGAAGGAATCCACTTGCTTCTGGTAGTGTTCCTGACAGGCTCTTGCAGTGAGCTTGATGTCTACCAGTGATTTGTTCTGCTTGATCCGCTCAATCATGATATGTTCAACGGGGATGCGGATGTAGTTTTCAAGAATCCGCCATGCCGTAGCAGTATGCACGTCATCAAAGAGAATGATCGCCGTAATCTTCTGCATGACCTCATAATCAAGATTTTTTAGCGTGGCGCACAGCTTGTACGGGTCAGAGTTTTCGCAGTCCACTACCAATACGGTTTTCTCGCTGTCATCTATGAAGTCGTAGATATTGTTTTTTACAAAAGCCCCTGCATCGGAGACTTTACTGTATTCCGTGAAGGCGTCGCAATGCCATTGATAAAGCAGGGTAGCAAACTTCTTATCGTTATAGAGGACATTACCCTCGTCCATCGGTACCCAGTTGATATACATTTGATAGGGGTAGTAGGAGAGACTTGCGTAATAGATGTCCGCAGCATCTTTCGTTCCGTCCTCTGTCAAACCGTTTGGCATGATGAACAGCTCTTTTATGTACGCCCAGTTAATCCAGATTGGAAAGAGGCTTTTGCAGTTGTTAATGCGATCTGAAATCAGCCGGTTAATCTCGATAATGTGGTGGCAGAGCTTTGTACTCGACTTTTTGATAAAGCTGATTCCGTCGTTTGAAAGCTGCTGCATACTGGAAGCCGGGATGATCTCTGGCATTGAAAGCAGCCCTCGATACTCCATCCGCATGATGTCATTTATTTTCCGGTAGTTGCGCTCAATGGCGGTGCGGATGATACAGAGATTGCGAATGATACGGGCATTTTTATCCTGTTCAAGCCGGTCGTATATCTCTATCTTCGGCGGCTCGTGTTCATTTTGAAAAATACGGAGCGGGACGCCGATCAGATATGCTACCTTTGACACAAGTTCATAGGTGCTGTCTTTGTAGGCAATCTGTTCTCCGGCATATTCGACGCCATTCAACATGACTGAATTGCCCATGATCTACTCCTTTCGATGGAACGCGGGTTATTGAGCGTACTTTTTGAAGTTTTCAGCTTGTTCCAGAACCTCCTTGTAGACATCATCAATAGTTACGGGGGGATAGTCAAATTCATCCAGTAGCAGTATGAGGTCAACTTGCAGATTTGCCTTAATGTCATCACGGGTAGACCAGTCGGTGTATTTAGCTTTGTCATCGACAATGATCTTAATCCGCTTTGACAATTCAATCATCTTATCGTCCGGGTACTCGAACTCGTACTTCCTGGCAACCGCTTTGAGGATGTCATAGAAGGCTTTTTCTTCATAGTCAATCCCCATGCCCTTGAAGGAGTCTTTTTCTTTTTTGAGTTCTTCAAGGAGCTTCGCAAGTTGTTCCGCTACATCGTCAAGAACTTCGTTAGCGAAAGCCTCATCACGACGGCGATTATTGTACTCATCAACAACCCGTTTGAGACGGTCAGAGAACTCCATGCCCATGATACGGTTGACCTTTTTATACTCATCAATCGCCTGAGAGAGAAGCCGCTGCAATACCTTGATTTTGGTGTTCGGTAGCTGGATCGCGTTGATCTTGTCCAGATATTCGTCGCTGAAAATATCAACAGAGATATGCTTTCCTGTTTCAAACAATTCTTCTATTCCATCAGATTGAATTGCACCTTCAAGAAGTTCACGGACGCGGGCATTCATTTGTGAAATGTCAGGAGCATCGCCCTTTGTGAGTTTGAAAAGAATAGAGCGCACAGCACAGTAGAAGTGCAGATAGTCCTTTTCTTTATCAGAGATAGCCTCACTTGAACTGCATAGATTGAACGCTTGTTTCATTCGTTTGACTGCCGCCATAAAGCGAGTTTCCAAATCTTCCGTGAGCTGTACATACTCAACAGCACGATTGAGGCAAGCAAGCTGCTCTTTCGGTGAGCCGTTGAAGTAATCTGTGCTATTGAAGTTGTGGAACATTTGAGCCAAGACATCGAGCTGGTCTTTAACAATCGTGATAGACTGCTCGACGCCTTCAAACTCATCGCTCTCAAAGTTGGTGTATTTCTTGAGGGCGAGATTCATGTTTTTCTTAATGCCGATGTAGTCCACGATCAAGCCCTTGTCCTTGCCGGTATAGACGCGGTTGACGCGGGAAATTGTCTGGATAAGGCTGTGCTGCTGGATGGGCTTGTCGATGTAGATTGTATCAAGTGCCGGTACGTCGAAGCCGGTAAGCCACATATCAACAACGATGGCAATTTTGAAGTTTGATTTAACGTTCTTAAACTGACGGTCAAACTCCTTGCGATCATCCTTCGTTCCCAGCATTTCATAAAGCTCCGGCTCATCATCTTTATTTCGCGTCATGATGAGCTTGATCTTCTCGATGGGCTTGAGTTCCTTTTTCTCTTTTTCCGTCAGTTGAACCCCGTCAGGGCAAACCTTTTTCTCTGCCCATTCCGGTCTCATTCCAACTATAATCTGATAAAAAGCGTATGCAATCTTGCGATTAGAGCAGACGAACATTGCTTTTCCTGCGACCGTAGCTCCTTCGGCAACGCGGGTCTCATAGTGGTTAATGAAGTCCTCCGCAACTGCGTGAAGTCGGTCAGGATCACCGATGATCGCATCAATATGAGCAACCGCCTTCTGGCTTTCCTCAATCTGATGCTCATTTGCACCTTCAACAGCACAACGGTCATAATAATCTTCAATTTCCCGAACCTTTGCCTGATCAAGCGTGACCCGTGCAGCGCGTCCGTCATAGACAAGGTTGACTGTGATACCATCTTTGACCGCCTCTGTCATTGTGTAGGCATCGACAACCGGACCGAAGACTTCAATTGTACCATCCACGGGCGTACCGGTGAAACCGACATAGGTTGCATTAGGGAGAGAATCATGTAGGTACTTTGCAAACCCATAGCTTCGCTCTACACCTTCAGAAGTGACCTTGACTTTCTGATCGAGGTTTATCTGACTACGGTGTGCCTCATCGGATATGCAGATCACATTCGCTCTATCCGTCAGAAGCTCCAAGTCCTCGGTGAACTTTTGGATTGTGGTCATGTACACCCCGCCGCTTGTCCTGCCTTGAAGTTCCTGACGCAGCTTTTCGCGGGAATCAATGCTCACGACGGTTTCGTCACCAATGTACTTCTTGGATGCTACAAACTGCTTTGAGAGCTGGTCATCCAAATCCGTTCGGTCGGTAATAATCAGGATTGTAGGGCTATGGAAGAAGGTACTCTTCATAAGCATTCTTGTGAGGAAGAGCATAGTATAGCTTTTTCCGCAGCCTGTCGCGCCGAAGTATGTGCCGCCCTTGCCGTCCCCCTCCGGTCTGAGATGTGCCTTGATATTCTCAAACAGCTTGACCGCAGCAAAATACTGAGGATAGCGGCAGACGATTTTGAGGTCTTTGTCCGAGCTATCAGGGAAATAGACAAAATCCTTGATGACTGCCAAAAGCCGTTCTTTGCGGAACAGTCCGCTCACCATAGTTACAAGGGAATTGATGCCGTCCAATTCCTTATCGTCAGCTTCAATCTTTCTCCACGCATAGAAGAAGTCATACGGGGAGAAGAAGGAACCGTATTTATTATTTGCACCATCGCTTATGACGATGAAGGCGTTATACTTGAAGAGTTCGGGAATATCACGGCGATAACGCACGGTGAGCTGAGTATAGGCATCCATGATCGTTGTATTTTCTTTGACTGCGCTCTTAAACTCAAGCACAACAACAGGAATGCCATTGATGAATACAATCCCGTCCGGTATGCGTAGCTGGTTGTTGATGCCTTCAATTTCAAATTGGTTGACGATCTTGAACACGTTTTTCTCTGGCTCATCAAAGTCAATCAACTCAATGTAAAGGTCTTTCTTTGTGTGATCTTCGCGGTTGAAGATGAAGCCGTCACAAACCATTTTGCAGACTGCTTTGTTTGCTTCGTAGACCGTGCCGGAAATAGACCTCAGGCGAAGGATAATGCTATCAACTTCGCTTGGGGTAAGTCCCTCTAAGGCATACCTGTTCAGGAGGTACTTCCGCAGATCGTCGATAAGCAGAACCTCAGAGCGTTCACGGTGGATCTGCTCACCATTCAAATAGATATACCCTTCATCCTGAAACAAATCCATGATGGACATTTCAAGAGAATGCTCATTAAAGTTCGCCATTATCATTTCCCCCTAACTGCCGCTGCATTTCTGCTTCAAAGGCTTTTTCACTTTGCTGGAAGTCGTACTCCTGATACTTCAAACCCAGACGTGCCAGCATGAGTGTTCCTTCCCAGTCATCAATATTCGAGTATTGCGTTGCATGGTTTACGTCAGTGAGAACGCCGAGTATCAGCCCCGTGCAATCGAGCGCAAAGTCTATCATTTCCTGCACATCCGGATAGAAAATAGGATGACGGTCTGTTGGGTTCTCTTTGCTCAATATGCGCTGTTCATCGTTGTGGGCATAGAGCTTGTTCCGCTGCATTCGGATATTCTCTCTCTTTTTGCTTAACGCATTGAAGCGTTTCTGATACAGAGCTAAGAACTCTGGAAATGTCAAATCCACCCGAACCGGAGCATTTGCGGCATCAGGAATATCAAACATTGCAAAGAGCTTTCTGTCGTTCTCAACCTGATCCTTGAAGAAACGCTCTTCCTCTGGCTTGAGCTGATGCTGATACGGGATTTGATAGGAAAATGCTGTCCCATCATGCTCTACGGTCATTGTTTCTCTGTACGTCGGAAATAGGTCTTGGTTTTTCGCGCATTTGGCAAGGAGGGTGCCAATGGACACGACGCCATTTGAGCTATCATACAGTTTGGCGATCTCCATAAAACAGGCTTTCATCAAAGCTCCGTGGATCGTTTGATAGAACGCTGGTGACAGCTTCATTTCTTCCGCGTATTCACGCTGGTTCTTGCGATACTGCTGCAAGATGAGGTAATAGGCATTTGCGTCGAAAGCTCCTCGATGAAGCTCCTCGGCAATTCTGATCAGCGTATCCTTGTCCATTTTCATCCCTCCCTTCGTAGGTAAATGATAATTTAGCGGCTTGATAGTTGCGACAAAAGTAGCTGCTGCATGACATTCAGCCGCATAATTTCCTCTGTGTTCCGGATGACAGATTCGTATAGCCCACGCGCCTTAATCTCAAAATCTTGTACTTCTTTTGTGGGCGGAACCGGAATTGAGAAAGACTCCATTTCCTGCTTGTTAATTGCCTCTCTGGTCGAACCAGACTGGGCGATTCCCAGGAGTTTGGCTTTGTTTTCGGCAGAGCAAAGCGTTGTCATAATGTAATAGCTCATTGGCAAAGCCGCATTGGGACGCAATATCATGACGTGCTGATTTACACGAGCAGGAAGAACATCCGCTGGAACGATGCAGCATCGTGTAACCGATACGCCAGTTATATTGAAAAGGACATCATTTTCCTCAACAACCACATTTGAGAGTTGGTCTGCTTGTTCATCAGAAATATGAGCAAGGTCATCGTAGGAAAAGGCGTAATCAAAGACATTTGTGCTTCGGATAAGTGAAACACCTGACTCTTGATAGGCTGTTTTTCCGCCTTTCGGTGTTGCACCACTTCCAATTTTAGAGCAAAGTTGTTTCAGTGGGGCAGTCGGATATATTCTTCCACCCTCAGTAAACATTCTGCGGTAGATTGCAGTAACGGTCGCAATCAAATTATCATTTATCCGCCGCTTTAGCTCAATTCGTTCTGTAATGGTCTGATACGCCTTCACAATGCTGCGCTGCTTATCAATAGAGGGAACAGGCAGTTCCACTTTGCAAAGTTCATCCCAGTCAAAGATTTCTCTAACACTTCCGTGAGACATATATCTGGCGTAGCGGTCAAACTCTGGTCTGCTAAACCAAAGCATAAGGTATTCTGGATCAAGCGCATTCTTATTCACAACCTCAAACACGGTATATGAACTTGAAATGATGCAATCCTTATCTCGTAGAAGAGCAATCGAAATCTTCTCGCCATTCCGAGATGTAACAGGACCATACGCAAATTGCCCAGTACGAACAATCTTATAGTTCGACAAATCCGTTCCGACAATATTTGCAATGGAGGGAATAAACTGCTTGCTGATGCTGACACCAAGCAAATAGTCAACTTTCAAATCCCTATTTCGTTCATCAACTGGCTGAATGAAGTCTCCAAGCAGCCTATATCCTTCTTTCATCGTGACACCTCACCCTATGTATTTTCTGTGTGCCAGCTTGACATTTTGCTGTTTAACCATAGCATAGTGCATGGTCGTGTCGATCTTCTGATGCCCTAAGAGCTGCTGGACTTGCTCTATGGGCATTCCTTTGTCTATGGCTGATGTTGCCAATGTTCTTCGGAACTTATGTGGGTGGACACGAGGCAGATTCAGCCTTTTTCCCAGTTCTCGAAGCCGTCTTTCTACGCCGCCAATCTGCAAACGGTCATGCGGTGAAGTCAGAGAGACAAACAACGCTGAACAGGCGTCTGTGCGGCTTTCCAGATAGTTTTGAAGATGGATTTTCGTTCGGGCATCGAAATAAACGATCCGTTCCTTGCTTCCTTTTCCGAAAACAACGCACTCTCGCTCATTGAAGTTGATGTCATCACGGTTAAGAGCAACCATTTCACCAACGCGCATTCCGGAGGATGCCAGAAGGTCAATCATCGCAAGATCACGGACATTGCAGCAGTTATCACGCATGATCTCCAATGCTTCATCGGTGTAGGTTTCCTTGATCACCTTTGCCGTTTTAACTTTGTGAATCCGGCGTACCGGACTTTTCACGATGTAGTCCTCGTCCTCAAGCCACGAAAAATAGCTGGACAGGATGCGGCGGATATTATCTATCGTGACCTTGCTTGATTTCCGGCTTGTCTGATACTCTGTTAGGTACTTTCGCAAGTCCTCAGTTACGATCTCTTGTGGCTCTTTTTCAATGCCGGACAGCATCGACACAATAGTCTGACGGTAATAGCTCAAGGTTTTTTCTGAGCAGCCTTCAATGCGTTTTGCGTTGATGAAACAGGCAACCGTATCGACCTTTGCGCTTTCTACCATGTCCGCGCTGTGACTTAGTTCTACGCCACTCAGCACTCCTTCAAGGACGCTTTGAAGCTGTTTTAACTGTGCGTTGTTCAGAAACGAAAGCATCTGACGCTGCACTTCTTGAATCAGTTGTTCTTTCATTGTCGTGTCTCCTTTGAATATTCTCAGAGAACGACAATCAGTGGCAGTTCCTTGTGGTAAAAACTCTCGCCACTGGTGAGAGAGTTAGTTCTTCAAGAGCAGGAGTTGGTATCCTCGGCTTCCTCGATGAATTGCTTTGCCTCGCTTCGGCGTAAATCCCAATGCTTTTGCAGTAGTGTGATAATCTGATCTTTCGGGACATTGGCTTCGAGCAAAGCCAGTGTCGCTTTTTCGATAGAACAGATTCGTTCGCTGAGAACTGCTTCCTCTATTACTTCCTGCTGATCTGCTTGAATGCGGTTGCGGATTTCAGCAGGGAAATCTTTGAACTGCATTTTTACTTGATTCCATAAATCACTCACGGCTATTCCTCCTGCAAATGATAATTTAGAAGCGACTGCATTATTCATCTACAAGTGCTTCTTTGTTGACTATATTCCCTTTGGTGGCTCACAGCCATCATCGTGGAAGGAGGTAACGGTTGATGATATAGCCTCTGATGTGATTTGCGGAAAGACACCTCCAACTGCCGATCCGCAAAACTATGGTGGGACAATCCCGTTTATTACAATCCCGGATATGCACGGAAGTGTCTATACAACATCAACCGCCCGCTTCCTTTCAGAGAAAGGCGCATCAACACAGCCGGGAAAAATGCTTCCAGCAAACAGCGTTTGCGTAAGTTGCATTGCATCCGTAGGCTTGGTTTGTCTTACTGCTGAACCAAGTCAGACCAACCAACAGATTAACTCAATTATATGCAAAGAACAAATCAGCCCGTTCTATGTATATACGAAGATGACAACACTTAATGAGTATTTGAAGCAACTCGGAGCTGGCGGAAGTACAACGTTGAACATCAACAAAACACTCTTCGGTCAGATACCGATCCTACTTCCTGACGAGGCATCAATGAAAGAGTACCACAATAAAGTTGAGCCACTGTTTTCTTCGATCAGAGAAAACCAATATGAAATACAACATTTGGAGTCTCTGAAACATCTACTCCTGTCCCAACTCTCAAGCCGCTAAATTATCATTTTCCGCTCTCTTCAAAGCAATGCGGTCGGTAATTGTACGGTAGGACTCGACGATCTCACATTGTCTTGTATAGGAGGGGACAGGGAGCTTTATGCGGCAAAGATCGTCCCATGTAATTCCGCCTCGAACACTGCCGTCAGTCATGAACCAGCATTCACGGTCAAACTCCGGTCTACGAAACCACATCATCAAATACTCTTCATTTAAGGCATCGCGGTCAATAATCTCAAACATGAAATACGCCGGAGAGACTATTGCGGGGCTGTCTTTCTCATAGAGTGCAATCGGAAGACGTTCATCGCGCCCAACGTGCATTGGGTTACAGGCAAACAGTCCCTTGCTGATCAGCTTATACCGGCTCAAATCTGTGCCAATTACATTTGCGACGGAAGGCATAAACTCTTTGTCGATGCTTATGCCAAGAACAGTGCTGGTGACTTCCTCGGAGTTCCGATAATCAACAAGCTGAATATGTTTACCAAGTGGTTCATAATTCGATTTCATAGCCCAGCTCCTTAAACACAGTCAACAGGTCAGCCTTCGACTTCTCTTCTGCAACAAGCAGATCACGAAGCTCACTTTGCAGCGTCTTCATTTTCGTATCAAAGTCGATGTTCTCATCGCGGTTTACAAACTCGATGTAACGGCTCGGAACAAGGGTAAAGCCTTTTTCTGCAACCTCATCGAAGGATGCGCTGTAACAAAATTCAGGCACATTCTGATAAGTTTCTTCATAGCCTTCCTGCTGCCATGCGTGGTAGACGCTCGTGACCTTCGCGCGGTCTTCTTCTGTCAGTTCAATGTACTTCTTTTCATAGGGACTGCCCATCTGACGCAAATCCATGAACAGGATCTCACGCTCACGATTGCGGAAGTGTTTTACTTCACCGTTTTCTTCAACCACACGAGGCTTCTTATTCTTGTTCAGAATCCAGAGGGTGACGCTGATGTCGGTGGTGTAGAAGAGGTTGCGGGGAAGGATAATGATTGCCTCGACGAGATTGTTCTCTATAAGCTGACGGCGGATTTTCAGCTCTGTGCCATCGTCAGACAGTGCGCCGTTTGCAAGCAGGAAACCGGCAACACCGTTCTGAGAGAGCTTTGAAACAATATTCAGAATCCAGCCATAGTTTGCGTTACTTGTAGGCGGGACTTCATAACCATCCCAGCGCGGATCATCAATCAGCTCATTATCCCCACGCCATTCTTTCTGATTAAATGGCGGGTTTGCCATAATGTAATCTGCCTTGAGGTCCTTGTGCTGGTCATTGGTGAATGTGTTCGCTGCCATTTCTCCGAGGTTTGCAGAGATGCCGCGAATAGCCAGATTCATTTTGCACAGCTTGTACGTCGTGTTCGTATATTCCTGACCGTAGATAGAGACTTTCTTCTTGTTGCCGTGATGTGCTTCCACGAACTTTATTGACTGCACGAACATACCGCCAGAACCGCAGCAAGGGTCGTAGAGAATGCCATCATACGGTTCAATCATTTCTGCAATCAAATTGACAATGCACTTCGGCGTATAGAACTCGCCCTTGCCTTTGCCTTCCGCAAGTGCAAACTTGCTCAGGAAGTATTCGTAGACCCGCCCGATAATGTCATTCTCTTTATCGCCCGTGTTGATCTTATCAATCTCGTCCAGCAGTGATGCCAGCTTTGCTGTGTCGATGTGAAGACGTGAGTAGTAGTTGTCCGGCAGTGCGCCTTTCAGTGCGGGATTCGCTTTCTCAATCGTATAGAGGGCGGTGTCGATTTTCAGCGCAATGTCATCCTGTTTCGCATTCTCCATGATGAAAGACCAACGGCTGATCTCAGGCAGGAAGAACACGTTGTCCTTCGTATAGAAAGCAACATTGTCAACAAACTTCTCACCGTATTTTTCAGAAATAGCTTTCCTTTGTGCCTCAAACTTATCGCTGGCAAACTTCAAGAAGAAGAGACTGAGAACGACGTGTTTGTACTCTGCTGGCTCAACAGAACCACGGAGTTTATCTGCGGACTTCCACAGAGCTTCCTCCATAGAAATCTCCTTCTTCGGTGCCGATGCGGCTCGTGCCATATCAAAATCCTCCCTGTGTATTTATCTAACCTATTTTACAAAAAGAGCTGTACGAAAAACCGGACTCAGTTCTTGTCCGTTCGCACAGCCTCACATATATCTCCGATGTCACAGTTCAAGTAATCACAAATGCGCAGCAAAATAGAGAGGGACACTTCTTCCCCCTTATTCAGTTTTGTCCATGTTCCGGCAGACAGCCCTACCTCATGTCGTAGAGAAGCCTTCTTTATGTCGCGTTCCAGAAGAAGCATCCATAGTTTCTTATAGCTTATGCGCACGGCAACCATCCTTTCGCTTGCTTGCATTCAACATCGCTTATAATATTATACTGGATTTCATTCTCAAAAGCAATCCGTTGATGCAGAAATTAAAGAAAAAGTTTCAATTTCTCGAACCTTCTCTCAAGGATGCAGGGCATCTCCGGTCAACAGGAGATGCCCTGCTTTTGAAAGGACTATTCGCGCTGTGTGCTGCGCAGATGATCACGGTCATGGTCAGCAGAAGGAGAGAGAAACGTATCAACATTAGACTTGATCGTCTCTATTTGCTTTACTTCTTTTTTGAGCTTCGCACGTTCATCATAGAGTCGCTGCTGCTCGTCAAGAAGTCGCTGCTGTTCCGCTTGCAGTGTATTCAAGCTCGGCAGTTTTTCATCGCCCTGCATAGCAAGAAGTGTACTCCGCGCCGCCTCAAAGATCACAAGTTCGGCTTCGTGCTTTGCTTTGAAACCCGGCTTGTCTTTTGCCTTCTGGAATGCGTCATATACGGGCTTGAGGCGCTGGTAGTTGGAGATGTTTTTGATAAGCGGCTGGACTTCCCGCAGACGTGCTTCAACGCCTTTCAGCTCCTTGCCGGTACGATCATAGGAGCTGTGAACATCCTCGACCTTCTTCTCAAGATCGGCGTATTGGAGCAAGTTGTTGTCTGTGAGATAGTTGAGCGTCCGCGCCGCTTCCTTTAGGATTGTGAGCTTGGCTTTATACTCATAGCCCTTGCTGTCGATGAGCCTGATCCGCTCCTGAATATCTCCGATGAGAGAAATGCCCTTCGGCGTGGCTTGTCTCTGACTTCTTCGGGGCGTCCGTCCGGCAATTCGTTCCTTGATGCGTTCCTCTGTGTAGTTCTCTCCGATAGTTTTAGACCGGGTAAACCGCTCCTGACCTTCAGCGCGGAAGGAGGTGTATTTGCCGGTCTTGATTTCATAACCAGCTTCCTGCATAAGCCGCAGAAAATCATCGTAGTCCTTGGCTGTGATGACAAGCCGGTCGATGGTCTGCTTGAGCTTTTGCTTCCAACTCGTGCCGCGTTTGGCTTCGGTGTATTCCTTGTAGTCCATGCCCTTGTTCTGCGACGGAGGGATCACAGAGAGACCGTTTTCCTTACAGAGCCGGTCGCTGACCTCACGCATATCATAGTAAATCCGCTTGTAGCTCTTGTAGGCGTGGTAGTCCACAAAGTCAACCGCATTGAAAATCAGATGGTTATGAACATGGTCCTTGTCAATGTGCGTGGTCAGCACATACTCGTATTTTCCACCGAGGATTTCATCCGCGAACTGCTTGCCGATCTCGTGGGCAAGCTCCGGCGTGACCTCTCCGATTTCAAAGGACTGGATCACATGACGGGCTATGATCCTGACCGGATTCATCCCTTTTTGCTCGGCTATTTTCCGCGTCCATTCAAATTCCCGCGCTGCGGTCTCGCTGGCACAGCCGTAGGACGAGACCAGCAGCTTCTCGTCGGTCTTTTCGGGATTCAGAATGTACGCGATTGCCTTGCTCAAAGTTCCTCGGATTGCTTTGATTTTAGTAACTGCCATACCGCGTCCATCTTTTCTTTCAGCTCGTCAATATCGTCCTGATAGAATCGTCCCGTCGAGTTGATCCTGCGGCAGACGGTATTGATGTTCACGCCGATCTTGTTGATTTCGGCGGCGAGCTTTTTCTGCTCTGTGTAGTCTACGACAATGATGTAGCCGTCGATCAGCATCTTCCTTGCATACGCACCGAAGTTCTCCGTGCCGATCATCTCCATCTTCTTTGCAATCGTCCGTTCTTCCTGTGGTGTCAGCCAAATCTTCTTCTGAATGTCTCGTGTTCTTCGTACCATGCTGCGCCCTCCGTCGTAAAGATTAGAAGGGTTTGGGACTATCCCAACAAGCAAAAATCTGATGTTAAGGGCAGGGTCTCCTTAACTGATTTCTCTCCGGTGGGTACTCACCGGATTTGCTTGCTAATCTCCCAAAATCGTATTCCCCGAAGATTCCTCCGTGAAATGTCCCTTCACTTTACAACGGACACAAAAAGGGCGTTTGTTGAGTACCGGATTTCAAAAAAGTCAAAAAATCATTGGATTTCTCATGTGAAAGCCACTGTGTCTGTCACATCAATATCAACCGGCTCAATCTCAGGTGCGGCGCACTTGCTCATCGCCATGAGAGGCTGAATGCAGTCTTCAACATCGTAGCTTGTTCTGGAAAAAACATTGAGTTCGCCCCAGTTGTAGTCGATGTTGAGCAACTGCCCAAGCGTACTGCCTGATGCTTTGCAAAGAATCTCCGCCTTTGCCCTGGCGTTCTCCGTCGCATTGATCAGCAGCTCTTCGCTGACTCTTGCCGGGTTTTTCACGGTGAACGCAATGCTGAGTTCTGGTTGCGCCCCACAATCCGCAATCGCAGAAATGACCTTTGCAAGCTGCTTGCTGTCAAAGTCAAAGGCAAGTTTCAAGCGATAGCTGCAAGCATATCCGGCAAACTCTCGCTTGTAATTTCCTTGCCGATCCTTGACATTCTCGTACCTTGTCTGGACATCAAAGCTCGTGGTTTTCAGGTCTTCCTTGCGATACCCAACGCGGACTGCGGCACCTTGCAGTCTTTCGACTGCCATATCCTTTTGTCCTGAATAATCCACGAAACAGGAGGTGCTTAGAATAATGATGGGCATTGAAACAATGAAAAACGTCAGCCCGAAAACGGTTGACCGTAACACACTCGTTCAGAGAAGCAGCATCCGGCTTGATCCTGCGGCACCGCGAGAGGACAGGCTGAGGGAGTTCATCAAGCAGATCAGAAATCCCTATTGTTATCTGGACGGAAAAACTGTGGTGAAGATCAGCTTCGCCGAGACGGACACGACAATGGAAGATTGTCTGGAACACTATCTGAGAGGTCTCTGATTTATGAACAGTCTGAATCTTTTCACCCGGTTCTATGGACAAGCGATTGAGCCTGTGGTATAATAAAATCGGTCAAAAAAAGAAGAATACGGATTAAGCCGCTTGCCCTGATGGTCATGTGGCGTTTTCGTGTTTCTCTTCATAAGAGTTGAAGCAAGCCTTCGTCTTTCTGATTTGATGTACCACACCAAACAGAAAAACGGAGGTTATTTTTATGCCAGACAAGGTTTACCGCACGGCGATCTACTGCCGTCTGTCCCGTGAGGATGGAGATAAAGTTGAAAGCAACTCCATCGCCAGCCAGAGAGCCATCTGCGAGGACTATATCGCAAGGCATGAGGATTTGGAGCTTGTCTGTGAGCCGTTTGTGGATGACGGTTACAGCGGCGTTTCCTTCAATCGTCCTCAGTTCAAAAAGCTGGAAGAGGCAATCCGCAAGGGTGCGCTTGACTGCATTGTAGTCAAGGATCTCAGCCGCTTCTCAAGAAACTACATCGACGGCGGACGTTACATTGAGAAGATATTCCCGCAGCTCGGCATACGCTTCATCGCAATCAATGATGCGTATGACAGTCTGACCGGTGATCCGCAGTCCGACTCCTTTGTTATCCCGTTCAAAAACCTGATTAACGATTCTTACTGCAAGGACATCTCCATGAAAATCCGAAGCAGTCTGGAAGTCAAGCAGAAGAGCGGTGAGTTCGTCGGCTCGTTCGCGCCTTACGGCTACATGAAATCGCCGGAGAACAAAAACCAGCTCATCGTGGATGAAGCGGTCAGCGAATATGTACAGATGATCTTTTCCATGTACAAGGACGGCTTCTCCATTGGGCGCATTGCAAAGCGTCTGAACCAGATGGGCGTCCTGTCCCCAATGGAATATAAGCATTCCGCCGGTGTGAAGTTTGATACCGTCTTCAAAACCGGCGATACCGCAAAATGGACATACAAAGCCGTCCAGCGTATTCTCACCAACGAGGTTTATATCGGCGTTCTGGCTCAGGGCAAGCGCGGCACTCCCAACTACAAAGTCCGCGTCGTGAAAAGCAAGGATGAATCCGAATGGGTCAAGGTTGAGAACGCGCATGAAGCTCTTGTCTCCTACGAGGACTTCATGGCGGTCAAGGTCATGATGCAGAGAGATATGCGCTGTTCACCCGATCAGGACGAAGCGCATCTGTTTTCCGGCTTCCTGTTCTGCGGAGACTGTCAGCAGCCAATGATCCGCAAGACCGTCCCGTCGAAGACAAAAAAGTATATCTACTACGTCTGCTCCACCAATAAGCACAGCCGGACGTGCAGCCCGCACAGCATCGCCGAAAAAGAGGTTGAAGAGAAGGTCTTCCGTGCTATTCATGACCAGATCGAGCTTGTCATCAATCTGGAACACGCGCTTGCGATGATAGAGCGGCTTCCGTCTCAGAGCCGTAAGGCTTTCAATTACGAAGCCCAGATTGCAAAAATCGAGGAAGAGATTGAGCGGTATCAAAAGCTCAAGCTGGGGCTTTACGAGAACTTCATCGGCGGCGTCATTGATAAATCGGAATACTTCGAGTTCCGCAACAGCTACACCAAAATCATTGAGGACAAGCAGGACGCGCTTCTGCGTGTCAAAAAAGAAATGAAGCAGACGGTGACAACCGGCACGACTGAACGGAACTGGGTAACGCTTTTCAAGCAGTATGAAAACGTCGAAGAGCTGAACCGCCGTGTGCTGATGTCCCTTGTTGACCGCATTCTGATTCACGAAAACCATGCAATCGAAATTGTCTTCAAGTACAAGGACGAATACCAGCAGACACTTGAATACGTTCTCGGTTATGCCGACGAGCTGGACATTGCCGTATAAAGGAGGGATGAGCAAATGGCAAGAAAAAGCAGAAAACAAATTGCAGTCGAAGAGCCGGTTATCGAATCTGTCTCTTCCGAGGTCTTCTCAACAGCCATCTATGCCCGTCTTTCCGTTGAAAACAGCGGCAAGTCTGAAAAGGTGGATGTCATCGCAAATCAGATTGAGATTTGCAAGTCGTACATTGCAGAGCGTCCCTACCTGAATCTGATAGATACCTATGTGGATAACGGACGAACGGGTACAGTTTTTGACAGACCGGAGTTCAACCGTCTGATGAACGACATCCGCACCGGCAGGATCAAGTGCCTTGTGGTTCGTGATCTCAGCCGGTTCGGGCGTGACTACATCGAGGCAGGAACCTATCTGGAACGGGTCTTTCCGCAGATCGGGCTTCGGTTTATCGCCATCAAAGAGAACTACGACAACTTTGATACGGACGGCTCCGGCGAAAGCCTCATCATCCCTCTGCAAAACATGATCAACACACTCTACTCGAAGGACATCTCCCGCAAGGTTTCTACCGCGCTCAAGGCACGGATGGAAAGCGGAGAGTTCAAGAAGCGCAATCTCCCGTATGGTTATCGCTGGGATGAAGATCACAGCAATATGGTCTTCGATGAGGAAACCGCACCGATTGTCCGGAAGATTTTCCAATGGAAGATTGAAGGGCTGTCCCTTCCTGCGATTGCAGACCGGCTTGATGCAATGAACGCGCCCAATCCGGAGTTTCAGAAGTATCAGGTCGGCGTCCGCACAGGCAATGCTACGGCAAAGAAGATTTGGAACAAATCTTCACTGACTACCATTCTGGATAATCCCCATTACGTCGGAGATACCGTTCTCGGACGGACGCTGAACGCCATCTACAAGGGCGTCAAGAATCAGCACATTGACCGTGAGGAATGGATTGTTTTTCCCAATACTCACGAGGCGATTATCTCCCGTGAGGACTTCCAGAAGGTACGAGAAATGCGGAACGCTGCTGCAAGGACAAGGGTTGAGAAGATGGAGCGCACGGAAGAAATCCGCGCTACGCTGATCAATCTCTTTGAAGACAAAATCGTCTGCGCAGACTGCGGCAAAAAGCTCTACTTCCATCGCAAGCGCGTTGACAAGCGCAAGGACGGCGCATGGTACGCCTTCTATGAGTGCAGTTCATCCGTCAAGCGCGGCAACCTCTGTACGCCGCACTATACGCGGCAGGATAAGCTCGAAGCCGATGTGCTTGCGGCGATCCAGCTTCAAGTCAAGGCGGCTCTCAATTACGACAAGCTGCTTGCCAAACTGAGAAACAGCGAAGGTGAACGCAGCATCCGCGATCAACAGAATGCGCTCATTACAAGCCTGAATCTGAAACTCAGCGGCATCTCCAAGAAACGCACCCGGCTCTATGAGGACTTCACGGAAGGCATTCTCGATGAAGAGGAATACACCTTTGCCAAGAAAGCCTACGATGAGCAGTATGCCGACCTTTCCCGGCGGTTGGATGAAGCGGTTCAGCGGAAAGTAAAATTTGCCGAGGCAATGTCCGAGGACAACAAGTGGCTCACGCTGATGAAATCCGTCAGCGGTGCAACGATGCTCTCTCAGGAGTTAGTTGACGAGTCCGTAGAGCTTGTGAAAGTCCATGAGGACAGCTCAATCGAGCTGGTCATGAAATACGGCGATATTTACGCTCTGACCGTTCAGAGTATCAAGGAAGTACAGGAGGCGATGTAAATGAGCAAGGAATACAACATCGGCATCTACATCCGCCTCTCAATGGCTGATGAAGATACCGGCTATGGCAGCAAGGCGGAAAGTGACAGCATCGGCAACCAGCGTATGCTCATCAATCGCTTTCTCGACAATCATCCGGAGTTGTCTCACTGTCAGCGGTCTGAGTTTGCGGATGACGGTTATACCGGCACGAACTTTCACCGTCCTCAGTTCACGCAGATGATGGAGAAGGTCAAGCGCGGCGAAATCGATCTGATCTGCGTCAAAGACTTTTCCCGCTTTTCTCGTGACTACATTGAAACGGGAAACTATCTGGAATGCACTTTTCCATTCATGGGCGTCCGCTTTATTTCCATCAACGACGGCTATGACAGTGACGATTACAAAGGCACAACGGGCGGTCTGGAAGTGGTTATGCGCAGCATCATCTACGCCGCATACAGCAAAGACCTCTCCGTAAAGACCACATCGGCAAAAATCCAGATGATGAAGCAAGGCAAGTATGTCGGTGGCTACGCTCCATACGGCTACGTCCTGCATCCAACCATTCGGAACAAACTTGCCGTAGACCCGGAGGCGGCTGATGTGATCCGTCGTATCTTCCGCGAGGCTCTGGAAGGCAGCAACACCTCTCAGATTGCCCGCAGCCTGAATGATGACGGCATCCCGACGCCGGGGCAATACTTCAAGAACAAGCATCCCGACAAGAAAAAGTTCAGTAACATGAGCGAGAAAATCAGTTGGGAAACCGTGATGGTCTATAACATTCTCAAAAACCTTGTTTACACCGGAACACTGGTCAGCCGCAAAATGAAGTCCTGCGGTGTCGGCTCAAAAAAGCGTGTTGTCAATGAGCCGATTATCGTAGAAGGAACGCATGAAGCGATTATCAGCAAGGAAGACTTTGAGCTTGCTCAGAAGGTCATTCGAGGTGGAGGACGGAATCCCACGCGCAAGCAGCATGACTATCCGCTCAAGGGACTTGTCCGCTGCGGAAACTGTAAACGTGCTATGACGCGCCGAAAGAACAAGGCTGGCATTCGGTACTTCCAGTGCATTCACTCGGTCAACAACGGAAACACAGACTGTCCGGTTGGCAGGAGCTTTCCGGAAATGGATATTGAGAAGGTTGTCTTCCATGCCATTGCTCAGTTTCTCGCTTTGGCACAGAAGGAAGCAGTCCAAAACCGAGAAGTCGGTGATCTTCGGAAATCTGCCATCAAGGAATGCGCTGATAAAATCCGGATTCTTCAAAAGCAGAACGAGCAGCACAAGGCGTCCAAGCTGAGGCTCTACGAAAAGTACGCAGCCGGAAGTATCACGAAGGAAGCGTACATTCAGCAAAAGGCGGCAACGGACACGAAAATTGCTGAAAACGATGAAGCAATCCAGCGCAGTCACGAACGGATGAAGGAGCTTGACTCCGAGACCTCCTGTTCGGATGAAAAGCTGGATGCTGTCTGCGATCAGTACGCCGACTGCAAAGCTCTGACCTATGAGCTGACCCACGCATTCATTTCTGCGGTCTACATTTACGATCTCGACAACATAGAAATCGTCTGGAAGTTCAAGGACTTCCTCACTACATTAGAAGGAGAAGCCAAATGAAAGTATTTCTTTATATCCGCGTTGCCTGTGCGGATCAGCTTGCGGCAGCAAACCAGCGGGAAGAGCTGGAACGCTATGCGAAGGACAAAGGCTATGAGGTGGCTGCTGCTGTGGCGGCAGACGGCATCTCCGGCGTCCATACGGAAGGTATCATGAACTTCCTGCTGAACGAAGCCAAGCGTCAGGACATCGGTACGATCCTCACCCGCGACACCTCGCGAATCAGCCGGGACACTTCCTCTTTCATGAGGTTTGAGCGAAAGTTCCGGGAGAACGGCATCCGGTTCGAGTATCTGTCCAAGCCTGACAACGAGCTTCCGGTCACTCCGATGATGGAGGCATTTGCGGCGGCGTATAAGAAGCGTCGCACAAAGAACGGCAAAAGAGCATAGAGAAAACGCAAGCCGTTCACGGGTGGTTGTCCACCTATGAACGGCTTGTAAATTCTCAAAATTTTTTTAGTCCCTACTTGACACAAGAAGACCTCTCCCGTCTGGGACGTAATTATCTGAAAACCGGGGAGCTGATAGAGATTGTTTTTCCCGAATATGAAGTGCGCTACATTGCCATTAACGACGGTGTAGACACAGCAAGGGAAGATAACGAGTTTACCCCTCTGCGGAACTGGTTCAACGAGTTTTACGCCC
>ENA-OPCT01000391-OPCT01000391.1-human-gut-metagenome-genome-assembly--contig:-NODE-391-length-24026-cov-3.662425_pt1 | contig 24026 bp, 18 predicted proteins | sample MGYA00241572_ERZ501495 | MGnify/ENA primary metagenome ERZ501495 (study PRJEB25962, sample SAMEA2042580) | human gut metagenome | biome: human gut; feature: human-associated habitat; material: faeces... | reverse complement strand
TAAGCGATCATATTCATATGCCATCTTATTTTTTAAGACATTTACTGAATATCCCACTTTAACCTATGAAAATCAGGTGTAGAGTGGCACTTTTTATTTAACTTTTAGGGCGCAAACCATCGATTCATTTTTGGAACATCTCTTTCCGAAAATCTTCCTTTACTTTTGCTGTAGCCTTTTAGCCCGTCGGCGTACCCGACGTCTTCGGAGCTTCTTCCGGCGATAATGTTGTATGCGTTTATAAATCATCCAGCCACTCATACCACCTACCACCACAAAAATAAGAATCGTAATGCCTACTCCTAAGTTATCACCTTTCACACGCGACCAAATATCCAACACTTCTTTCGTAGTGTCGCCGAAATCACGAATCATTGCGCAACGCTCCACTACCGTACGGTCGGGATACTGTATTTTATCAATCTGTATGCTGTCCGCACCCGGACCGAAGAAATAACTTAAATCAGAATAATGTTCTAATGTAGTATCCACCTTGGCTTCCAATATTTCAGGAGTGGCAACGGAACTCACATAGCCGCAAAAATCCATATTACGTAACGCAATATCAGGGCGGCACATAAAATTAATGAAGTAAGCCGCCGCCTTCGGATTACGGGAGTACTTGGGAATCACCCACCCGTCATACCAGATATTACTACCCTCTATAGGGACCGTATAATCCAGCTCCACTCCTACCAACGACGCCTCATCAATGGCCCAAATAGCGTCACCACTCCAGGTCATATTCAGATACGCCTTATTCTTGGTCATCATTTCTTTGCCGAAGTCTGCCTCCCATCCGGCAATGTTCGGCTTCAAGGCTTTCAGATATTTCTCGGCCAGTTCCATGGTTTGAGGCGAGAAATCATTCATCAGATCCTCCACCTTTATTTTACCTTTCGCCAAATCATCGGCATGAGCATAAATCACCGCCGTTCCATACGCATCCCGATAGCTGTCTTTCATCAGAATTTTCCCGGCATATTTCTTATCCCAAAGACAGCCCCACGACATAGCATCCGAATCGGGGACATGCGCTTTGTTATATAGAATACCTGCAGTACCCCACATATAGCACACAGCATACCGGCTTGCTTTCTCGTCAGGCTTGACGGAGAGTTTATCAATCTGCTCGCGAATATATGGAGATACATTATTCATATAATTAGGCGAATGAGCGAACACAGTATCAATAGGAAGTAACAAATCCTTTTTCAGCATCCGTTCTATAATATATTCCGAAGGACACACCACATCAAAATCCTCGTGTCCTTTTTCTATTTTAGTGAGCATGATTTCATTGATATCAAATGTCTGATAAACAATGCGGATGTCTTCACCCGTCTGTTCTTTATAATAAGCCTGAAAGTCCTCCAAAACACCGTCTCCAATATAATCGGCCCAATTATAAATCTTCAGTACTTGCGTGCGGGGTTCATTTGTGTTATAACACCCCGTCAGTACGGCAAGCAGCAACATTAAAAATGGTATCAATTTATTCATATTCTAATAATCCGTTATTTTTTCTTCGTCCTTCCTGCACGATAATTTATCACCATCAGCAACGCCAACACGACTACGAATATAATCGACGATAAAGGACGCAGTTCCGGCGTAAGCCCGCCTTTACGCGCATCGGCATAAATATAAGTAGAAAGAGTTTCCAAGCCTTCGTTACCGATAGTAAACACCGTAACGGCAAAATCGTCAATGGAAAGAGTCAACGCCAACATAAAGCCACTAATCATTCCAGGCAGAATCTCGGGTACAATTACCTTACGCAATGCTTGGAGGGGTGTAGCGCCCAAGTCCAGTGCGGCTTCGTAAATATTCGGGTTCATCTGCTTCAAACGGGGTAACACACTCAACACTACATAAGGAGTGCAAAAGGTAATGTGCGCCAACACCACTGTAACATAACCTTGGGAAACGCCCAAGGACACAAATAACAAGAATAAGGAAATACCGGTAATGATATCTCCATTCAGTATAGGGATGCTATTGACAAAACTTATAGCTTTATAAGCCCGCGCTTTCAGATTAAAAATACCAATAGCGGCAATGCTTCCCAACAAAGTGGAAACCGTAGCGGCAATCAAGGCTATCGTCACGGTATTGATGAGCGCATTCATCAGGGAATGATGTACGGAATTCTTAAAAAGAGAAGTATAAAGATGAGTGGAAAAACCGCTCCAATTACCTAACACCTTTGCTTCGGTAAACGAATAAATAATAATAATTAAAATGGGCGAATAAAGTAACAAAAGCAATACCCATAAATAAGCCTGTGCAAATAGTCTCTTTACCATAGTCCGCCTCCTTCATTTGAATTATCTTTATCATCCGTATTAAATAAGGATGTAGCGGCTATCAGCAGCAACATAATAAGAGATAAAGCCGCACCGTAATTCCACATGCTGTTATTGATATTTTCCTGAATAGTCGTACCAAACAGCTTGATATTGTTCATAGTCAGCAGTTCGGCAATAGCAAAGGTCGAAATAGTCGGCATAAACACCATCATTACGCCACTCATCACCCCCGGCATGGAAAGCGGGAACACCACACGCAGAAAAACTTGCACAGGATTCGCTCCCAAATCTTGGGCGGCCTCAATATAACTTTGATCCATCTTTTGCAATGTATTGTATATGGGATAGATCATAAACGGAATGAAGTTATATACCATCCCGAAAATTAATGCTCCCTCACCTAATGGAATACTGCAAAAGTCGAACAGAGCTACCGTAGCCAATGTACGAACCAGAATATTCACCCACATAGGCAGAATAAACAACACAATCATTGCTCTGGAACGGTTCAACTTGCTATTGCTTAAAATCCACGCCGCCGGATAACCCAACGCGATACATACTACCGTAGTAATGATAGCTATGCCTATAGAATAAACAAAAGTATTGATTGCTTCCGGATGCTCGAAAAATTTCTCAAAGTTCGCGAAGGTCAGATGTCCGTTATCATCCGTAAAAGCATATACGGCAATAAGCAACAGCGGTATCACTACAAACACTGCGGAAAAGAATATATAAGGCAGTGTCCAACTCTTACGTGAGGATAAAAAGAGTATTAATCGTTTCATTTTCCTACATCCACCTTTTTAATGACACGGATGGCTTCCGCCGGAATAGTGATACCCACACGGTCGCCGTCATCCCATACATCATTCGTGTCCACAAATACATTTTCATCCCAATCGGAAAGCACAGTCAGATGGTAATGATCTCCTTTATACAGAATAAATTTCACTTCACCCGTAAGTATTCCGTCTTCTTCATTATCTTGAAGAATCACTTTATCGAACCCTACTTCTACCCAAACCTCTTCTCCTGCCTGTATATTCCGTAGGGGTGCACATTCGAATTCGCAACCGAGGAATTCTACATGAGTCTCATCTATCACGCGTCCTTCAAATGTATTACATACCCGCTCTTTCTTCATAATATGAATGTCATCAGGCTTTACCAACAATCCTACTTCGGCACCCACCTCAAAATGATGATAATCTTGCACTAAAAACTCGTAACCATCGCAAAGTACCGTCATTTCATAATGTACTCCTTTAAATACGGAAGATTGTACCACCCCTCTTAATTGCGCCAAATCCGAAACTGGGAATATATATAAATCTTCAGGACGAATAACAACATCAACCGGAGTATGTTCACCAAACCCTTCGTCCACACATTCGAACTCCGTATTGCAGAAACGAACCAGTCTATCATGAACCATCTCTCCGTTCAGGATATTACTTTCACCTATAAAGTTCGCCACAAAAGAATTTATCGGCTCATTATAAATATCAATGGGAGTACCTATCTGTTGAATTTTTCCTTCGCTCATCACTACGATCGTATCACTTAACGTCAACGCTTCTTCCTGATCGTGCGTTACGTAGACAAAGGTAATGCCTAACCGTTTATGCATCTCCTTCAGTTCCATCTGCATATCCTTACGCATCTTCAAATCGAGTGCAGCTAAAGGCTCATCCAACAACAAAACTTCCGGCTCATTAACAATGGCCCGAGCAATAGCCACGCGCTGTTGCTGTCCGCCCGAAAGTGAGTCCACATCTCGATATTCATAGTCCGACATGCCTACCATCTTCAAAGCCGACTTTACTTTCTTTTCAATGGTTTGTTTAGGCATCTTCTTCAATTTCAAACCGAAAGCAATATTATCGTATACATTCAGGTGCGGAAATAAAGCGTATTTCTGAAACACCGTATTGACAGGACGTTTGTGAGGCGGAGTTTGCGTAATCTCCATCCCAGATATTTTGATTTCGCCCTCCGATGCAGTTTGAAAACCTGCAATTAAACGTAACAATGTAGTTTTGCCACATCCGGACGGCCCTAAGATAGTGACAAATTCTCCTTTCTTCACATTTAAAGTTACATCATCCAAGGCCGTCTTCTCTCCAAAGAACTTAGAAACATGACGAACCTCAATAATCGATTTCTCTTCCTGCATATTCATACCTTATTTGGGCTGCAAAGATACACATTCCTGCGATTTTACAATCCCCTTAACTATTACATTTTCAAGATTCCTTTCTTTATAACAGAAAGAAAAACACTTTTACTGCATAAACATACAGTTTATAAGGAATATTCACTGCTTCCACTTTCTCTTTTCTCTATTAAACGCCCTTCGCCATCAAATAAATAGAAATAATTAATAGAGGAGTTTACTCTATATAACCATCGCACGGAAGATTCCCACCGGCGACTGTCGTCTAACCAACATGCCGAATAGTCCCTTTCCAGCTCATGTTTGAAAGTTTTCATCTCCGCATCAACCAGATAGTAGGAAGGAATGATAAATTGCACATCCGGAAATTCATCTCTAATTTGCTTCATCTCCTTACGAACTTTATCCTTAGAGCTCCCATCCAGAACGAAAAACAAGCATACCGGATTCCCTCCGCCCGCTATATCCGAAAAACAAACAGTATCTCCTTCAAATGTACGTTGCCGGAAATCAATATACCTATCTCCCTGATTTAATTCACGCGTCGCATCCAGTTGCCGCTTCAAAGAATTAAGTACAGAGGTGCTGTCACGCATCAAAACATTGCTTCCATTATAAATATCATCCAACTCATCGGGATATACGATTGCATACCGATCGAGCAAATAACAGCCTATCGCATTTTGCAAATTAGCAAACATTACGTTTCGGGTTTCGTCCTTTGGGAAACCATCCTTATGCCACAATCGGGACATTAACTCATTTAGAGAATTTGGGTTGGAACTTTTATCCGATACATAATCCTTACTCGGATGGGCATACGTCAGAGTCAGTTCTCCCCGTTCCGGATAAAAAAAGACGCCTATACCGTCCCCCTCCAAAGCATACAAATGCATCGTATCTTCCTTAGCCACAAAAGACACGACTCCGTTTACAACAACAGCCGAATCCATCGGTCCTTTTCCATAATCTTTATCGGACACCAGTTTATCAGCATTATATCGCCATAAATAAACCGTATGTCCTTCAAAATCATCTAATCCTACATAATGAATTATGCAATTTTTTTCTTCCTGGCAACACCATATAAACAAGCACATCAATATCCACAACAAAGTTCTCATAGCAGTAAATTTCAGTTAGTTAATGTGACAAGTCGGTCACACCCATATTTATTTCTCACGTTCGTTTCTCTCACTTTACATCAAAGGTATCATCCATAAGGCAAGGTTCCAACGCCGGCGGTTCACCTTCCGCTGAGTTTATACGCAAATCCATCCACATCACATCATGCCAACATCCACACTTATAGCCGGTTTGTTTATGAATTCCCGCTATCCGGAAACCAAAGGAACGATGCAAGGCCACACTTGCTTCATTAGGCAAAGTAATCAACGAATAGAGTGTCTGTACGTGTTGCCGCCTTAAAAGTTCAATCATCCGAGTGTAGAGTTGCTTCCCTATGCCACACCTTGTGAAATCCTTATCTATATATACGGAAAGCTCAGCGTTCCATTGATAAGCCGCACGTTCCATTTGCCGATGCGCATAAGCATATCCTACAATCCGGTCAGCCATTTCACACACGAGATAAGGATAAAAAGCTGTAATTTCCCGAATACGGCGCGCAAACTCCTCTACGGTAGGAAGCTCGTTTTCAAAAGTAACAGGCGTAGCTATATACGGTGCATAAATAGCCAGCAATGTTTCCGCATCAGCTTCCGTCGCTTTTCTGATATGCATTTCTTTTTCCATAAATATCTATAATGAATTACGATACTCCTGTGGAGTCATACCTACATATTCTCTAAAATAACGGGTAAAAGTAGTGGGGTTTTCAAAACCTAAAGATTCGGCTACTTTATTGACGCGCACCGTAGACCCTCTCAGCTGTCCCTTTGCATCCATAATAATGAGGTTCATAATAATCTCACGCGCCGTTTTACCCGAAGCTTTACTTATCGCCGCACAAAAATGAGAAAGAGTAAGATTAGCAGCCTTGGCATAAAACGAAACCTTATGTTGCTGGCGATAATAGTTAAAAGCGTTCTGTAGAAATTCACGGAAAATAATACGATCGCGTGTTTCGGTTACAGATTGGGCTTTCTGGCCATGCAAACCTGAAACACTTTCTATAAAAATGCTCATTGTCGACATCATCATTCCTTGTGTGACTGATACTTCATTCGAATTCAGGACACGGCTAATCAAATTGAACGCATCTCTATAAATAGGATAAGCTTTATCGGAAAGCGGGATAATAGGATTGCTAATCAATGAAGAAAGAAAACCTGTAGCTATCTTCCACATTTCTACAGTACGCATAAATGCAGATGAAAAACCGACAAAGGCAACCTTGGCGTCTTTACTTGTTTCACGCACTTCGATAAAACTTCCTGGAATCAGAAAGATAAAATCATGAGGATGAATAACATATTCCATTAAATTAATCACCACTCGAATACTTCCTCTTAAACATAAAGCAAATATCCCCGCTTTTATCTTACAAGGATAATACCCATACGTACTAAGAACTTTTCCGGTAATATTCGACCACGCCAAATAATCAACAGGAAGATCTACTTGCGGGAAATCATTCTCTTTTAAGTTCTTCATAGACTAAATCCTTTCTATTTCAACTCACAAAGATAAGTAACTCTGCATAAAACATGGCTATACGAGCAACTTCTTTACACAAGAATATTTAAAAATCGATAATTTTGTACATAATTTCGATAACTTTGTACTTGATAGAACCTTTAATTGTCCCGACCTTTGCCCACAAATTTTATACTCAAAACTTAAGAATAAACTATGAAGGTAAAATTATTGCGAAAAGTTCTTTATGTCGTTTGTTTTTCAGGTGTTCTTACGGCATGTAATGATGACAATTATGACGGCCCTTCACCTTATGATGTGAATGCCACTTATACAAACCAGCTAAGCGCTGGAAACAAAGCTAATTTGGCTTTACTCTATAATGAAGAAGCCCTCATTGGAAAAAATGTCTACTTTAAACTAAAAGATGCACATACGGGCTACCTTTCTTTAAAACAGATCTTGCCGGGCGAACAAGAAACCAATTTAGACAATATTCCCCTAACCACCGATGGCGAAAGTTATTCATTCAACGGTTCAGCAACTACAGCTAACGGAACTTCGTTTGCTTATACCGGAAAAGTGGAAACCGGGAAATTAGCACTTTCCCTCAGCAACATCGCGTTACAGGATAACCTGTTAAAAGGGAAAAGACTGAATACAGTGGAATACAAAGATCCGGTTTACGGTTACGGAAAGGTGAGAACAACCACTTATAGTTCATCCATCATGTTACGTCTTCTACCCCGTACTCAGCTCGATTTCATGTCAAGTATGATGGTCAGTCTTGTCGGTCCGCTAGCAACCCAAATAGCGGGAAAAGCTTTAAAGATTGTCTTAAATAAAGTAGAGTTCCGTCCCGATGGAAACATCATTGCCGACTATGCAGACTGGCCGGAAGGATATGATATCATGGGAGACACTCCGGCTCCTAAACGGGAAGACGATGATTATACTCCCTCGCCCGCAAATCTGGCAACTTATTATTTCACAGATTCCGAAACCCTGTTTGTGATACCCAATATCGACCAGATTATATATACCGTACAACAAAACGCAACCAAACAAGGCCGTTCGCTTTCCGATCCGCAATTACAAGAAATTATTCAGAAACTATATATGCAATTGGCTACTTGGGCTCGATATGGTATCCGTTTTAAAGCGACTGAGAACCCTTACACCGGAGAAGGACAGGCACCTGTTTATAAATTCGACAGCGAGGGGAACCGGATTGTCGATCCCTCCCAGGCTGAAAAATATACCGGTGATTATCTGTTGCAAATCGACACCGACCAATTGGCCATTGTAGGAGTTTTATTGGAAGCAATGCCTTATCTTGCACCCGAGTTGTGCGCCACTCCGCTAACCGACATTGAGGCATTAGCCGATTATGCAGGTCTTATCCAAATGGTATTTCCCGAAGCTGACACGGTAGGAAAACTTCTGGTAGCACTGAAAGCTTTCGGCGACAATCTTGATTTTGAAATAGGTCTATTACTTAATAACCCGTCAAACTAAAAACAGTCTTGATTATGAAAAAGATACATTCCATATTTATACTGTATATCCTGCTCTCTGTTCCGGGAGTAGCGCAAACTTTAAAAGGGCATATTTACGATGCCAAAACCAGCGAGCCTTTAATTGGGGCTTCCATCTCTTACAAAGCAGGAACACAAGGTACGGTTTCCGATGTAAACGGAGCCTATGAGATTAAACTGCCCGAAGGTGGTGTGGACTTGGTAATCAGCTATATCGGATACGAGGATATGCAAATGCCCATTGTGATAAACAAACGTGAGACACTTGTCAAAGACATCTACATGAAAGAGAAAACAAACCTGATGGAAGATGTAGTGGTAACTGCCGGACGCTTTGAACAGAAAATGAGCGATGTCACCGTATCGATGGAACTTATAAAAGCCGATCATATAGCCCGTCAAGCTCCTACGGATTTGACTTCAACCTTGCAGACACTGCCGGGTGTAGACATCATCGACAAACAACCTTCTATTCGTGGTGGCGGCGGATGGACTTACAGCGTAGGTTCGCGCAGTCTGGTATTGGTAGACGGCATGAGTGCGTTGACCCCTGCAAACGGAGTCATTAATTGGAATACCGTACCTATGGAAAATATAGATCAGGTGGAAGTTATAAAAGGAGCTTCATCCGTACTCTATGGTTCTTCGGCACTAAACGGCGTCATTAACGTACGTACAGCCCGTCCGGGACTGACTCCCAAAACCAAGGTTAGCGCTTATGTAGGCATATATGGTGATCCCAAAAACAGCAGCTACCAATGGAGCGATAAAAATTTCTGGAAAGAAGACAAATATGAGGTAGAACCTATTCTGCGCAGCAGTCTGTTCTCCGGCGTAAGTAATCCTATGTACGAAGGTTTCGACTTGTCGCACAGCCGTCGTATCGGAAACTTCGACGTGAGCGGAAGTATGAACCTTTTTACCGATGAAGGATATCGCGAACAGGGCTACAACAAACGCTTCCGTATCGGCGGCAACCTGACTTACCACCAACCTGATATACAAAACAGGATCATCAATTACGGTTTTAATATAGATTTCCTCACTAACAAATATGGCGATTTCTTTATATGGCGTTCACCGAAAGAACCTTACCGTCCTTCATCACTTACGAATATGGGACGTGAAGAGAATTCTTTCCGTATTGATCCGTTCTTCAATTACGTAAACCCGAATAACAACACCACGCATCGTATTAAAGGTCGCTTCTACTATACAGGCGACAGGATTGTCAACCCTACGGGAAGCAATTCCATTTTAAACATCTTAGGAAACATGGGAACCGATCTTGATGCGTTGCAAGGGATGGTTACCAACATACAAAACAAAGATTACAGCATGTTACTTCCCTTTATCACCCCACTCTTAAACGGCGATTTAAACGGAATAGTAAACGGCGCTTTGAATGTATTGAATCCAATTTTCCCCAATGCAACCACAGCCGACTACTGCGACTTGATTTCATGGGTAATGAACAACGGTTTGCCAAGCGGTACTTCGGATTTAATACCTTGGCTGAATGATGTAAGCAACGGCGGAAAAAAGAACCCGTCGCATACGGATCATAACTACAATTACTATCTTGATTACCAATTTAACAAAAAGTGGAACAGCGGTGCTCAAATTACTACCGGATTGACTTATGAGCATATAACCAACGATTCGTACACCACCGGCGAACACCAAAGCGACAACATTGCTATGTTTTTCCAATATGACCATCGTTTTTGGGATAAGCTTAGTGTATCGGCGGGCTTACGTGCCGAATATTATCGCATAGACGACCATCATAAGGAGGCCGAGACCAAAATATTCGGTACTAAAATCCCCTTCCGTCCGATATTTCGTGCCGGATTAAATTACCAACTTGCCGACTACAGCTTCATTCGGGCCAGTTTCGGACAGGGTTACCGAAACCCCTCTATTACCGAGAAGTATGCCCGCAAAGATATCGGCGGTGTAGGCGTCTACCCGAACGAAAATCTGAAAGCCGAAAAAGGATATAATGCCGAGATAGGTTTCAAACAGGGATACAAATGGGGCAACCTGCAAGGTATGGCGGATTTGGCAGGATTCTATACCCGTTACGACAACATGATAGAATTCCAGTTCGGCTTATTCAACAATGCCGACTATAGCATGATTAACAGTCTGACGGATGCCGGTAAGATGCTAATGGACATGATCAACAAAGTGCCGGGAACCAGTTTAGGCATTGGCGCCAAGTTCCACAATGTATCAAAAGCGGAAATATATGGAGTGGAAGTAAGCACTACGGGTATGTACACGTTTAATAAGAATGCCAAACTGCTTTATAATATAGGTTATGTATATACCGAGCCGCGCGATGCCGACTATAAAGAGCGTAATGCTGTTGAAGCCGGTTACACGGACCCGCTTCAAATCAAAGAGAAATCCAATACCTCTCCTTATTTGAAATACCGGCAAAAGCATTCTTTTAAAGCAACGCTCGATTTTCAGTGGAAACGTATCAGTCTGGGTACAAACCTATCATGGAAGAGTAAACTATTGGCAGTAGATTACCTGATGGTAGACGAACGCGAAAAAGAGAAACCGGAATTGATGGATTATGTACGTAGCCTCTTATTCGGAAGCATTGACAACGAAACGCTCCATTCATACTGGAGAAAACATAATAAAGATTGCTTTACTATGGATTTGCGGATGGGCGTGAAAGCAACCAAAGACGTAGGTTTTCAATTTATTATTAACAACCTGTTGAATGAGGAATACAGTTACCGCCCTATGGCAGTAGCAGCGCCACGCACTTTCGTTGTAAAGATGGATATTACATTTTGATCGGCCCGCACTAACCGAAAAAACAATATAAGAGTGTGTAAGGAGTTTTCTAGAAGGTAACTCCTTACACACTCTTTTTTACTCCAAAGCCACCGAAAGTCTTCTACTAAAACAAAAAGAAACCGCAATGAATACTTATAAAGTGTCACTAAAACACTTCAAAAAATAACACTTTTTCACAATTCGACAAAAAAAGTCTCTATATAGAACACTTTCATATGTAACTATTGTATATATTTGTAATGATGAAACACAAACAACATTTTTAACTCTAAATACAATAGTTATGACAAAAGCAGAAATTGGTGAGAACGCAGGCAAAATATGGCATGCACTCAATGAGGTTCGCGAATGTTCAATAGAGAGTTTAGCTACGAAACTTCATCTGAATGAAACTGATGTTGCGCTTTCTATCGGATGGTTGGCACGTGAGAACAAAATCGTATTTACAGAGAAAAACGGCAAGACACTTATCAGCAATTGTGAATGTCTAAACTTTGCGTTCGGATAAATCTCTAATCAACCGTATCAGCTACTGTACGATGACAAGTCCTTGATGCGAAAGCATATCCAAATTATGCAATGTATGAGTCTTTATTCTTAAAGGCTCATCCTAAGCATGATTCGCAATTAAATGCCGGACATTACCGGAAACAATACACCAAGCACAAACTATAAACTTTCCGATATATAGCAAAAGATAAAATCCTTAGAAAAGTAGCCGACCGCTTTATCCAGCTTGTTCTATAGTCACGGTCTACCCCCATCATTAGTTAGCGGTTTATCTAATACCGTAAAAATAACCTATAAATAAGAAAACCAACAACTAAAATCGATTATGAACAAGTGGAAATTATTTATTCTCTCTGTAATGGGAGTTAGCAATATCTCCATCTCCGCCCAAACAACTATCTCAACCATGAATCCTTCAATACTTCATACACAGGTTAATGAAGAACGTGATTCTTTTATACTCTTCCAAAAAAATAAAAAAACGCACCTGACATCTGTCACACCCGTCACAACAACATATAACGAACAACCATACAATCACTTATAGCCACTTATTGGGTGCAATGAATGTGACAGATGTCAGGTAGTCTGCCAAAATGTGCCATGATAAATAATCCATATATAAAGAAATTCCCCACATTCCTCTTTGTGTCTCGTACCTATATAGGGCAACAAAGCAAAAGAGCCCCTCATCTATGCAAGTATAAGAGAACAGGAGTAGTACCTTCCATATTTACAGGTAATTGACCGTTCAATCAAGAGTGATTCTTATGTGTTGAAAAAGTGTTTTACAGGATAAAACAAAGTGTTTCATACGTTCGAAACACTTTGTTTCTCCTAATGAAACATTCTGTTTTGAATGGTTGAAACACTTTGTTTCTGCTAATGAAACACTTCTCATAGCAGCATGCTTTTCGCTTGATTATAGTAATAAACATTGATTCCATGCTATATGCGAAACGTTTGGTATAGAATTTGTTAAAGCACGAATAACCATACTCTTCATACTTCAGGAACAGAGAAAAAAAAGAATCTCTATAGAATTTCGAAAATACTGCTAAAAAAATCACTATTTGTATCACCCACATCCTCTTTTCATGTGTCTATTATATAAACCTTAAACGGATACTGTGTATACAAATATGACAATAGCTCCAAAGAATCTGTATGTCATGCTTGTAGTAATATTACTCATCATCCTGGTATTGGACGCCAAAAGAGAATTGAAAAACCATTTGGAGAACTTGTAAAAAACAAATGTATGAAAAAACACCATCAAACCCAACTAAAAAATTTGGTTGTTATCACAATTTCAACGATCTTGGCAGTGTGTTGCCAAGACGACATCGGGTTACCCTCCCCAGAAGAGAAGGGATTCACGGTGGAGGACGCCAAGGAGTTCTTTGAAACAAATGTAGGTGCCCTGTCCCTCGACTTGCAACTGAAACATTCCAAAGGAAAGAAAATGACCCGTGAGCAGACTCGAGGTAAAAACCGAATGATAACCCCTGTGTGGAACAAATCCAAACGTTGGGTGGAGCGTTCGGGCAATATGGAAGTGGTTGAAACACCTCTTAGTATTGGAAACGGGGTGAGCGTTGCAAAGTATGTTGAATATAAAGAGAAACGGGAAATGGAACTTTCGCAGACATACAGTAAGCTTATCATCCGTCATTTCAAACAAGAGAATGTCACGGTTTCGCATATTGTGACATTCATTGCCGACAAACGTTTCTCGGGACGAGACAAGGATATCACCGAGTTGAGTTACAACAACTGGAAGAATTTTTCGGGCTTTGTGATATACACCTTTACCGACGGACGCTTTTCCAACGGCTACAAAATAATCGACGGGAAGATTACCCACCGGCTTCGTTTAAGGAAACGGACGAAAACCCCTTCCACCGCTGATGTGAAAATGCAGTACAATTATATAGATAACTAGAAAATCACTCGCCATTCAATACGGACTCTAAATATTACTGCCGTATATGTGAAGGTGGTTCTATGGGAATAAGATTAGGCATGCAGATGGAAAGCAATCAACTCTTACATGAAATGTTTCATGCTTACCAAAGTTATCAGACCGTTCTTTCTGATTACGATGCTATCGGACAGAATAGGGAAATTGAAGCTCATTATGCACAATATTTATATGTAAGTAAGTTACCCGAATATCTTGGAAGTAAATGGGAAGATAGGTATTCCAATAATCTTCGATATTATGTAACACAACGATTAGAAGAATTTATAGACAGTAAAGGGAACCTACATTCTACTACAAGTAATGATTTATTAGATGTATTTATCTATTCAACAGTCATGCCTGTTTTCAGAGACAATGATTATCCAGAAAATGAATATCCTTATAAAGAAAACTACAACTTATTAGATAACTTTTCAAATATTAAAAAACTAACGAAAGGGTGTTGATTATGAAACGAATTATATTATTAGCCACTGTAGTAGTAATAGCTATAAGTGGATGGGGACAAACAAACTATTATTCCCAAACAAAAACATTTGAAGAGGATGGTTATACATACCAGTGCAATGCTACACCGTGGGGATTTGTTGAACTGTATAACAAAAATAATAAATTAAAGGGTAAGTTCCCGGCTTATCGGTCTACTGGTAAAACTTACATTGAACCGGAAGACGGATTTCATCCGGTAATGGAACATGATGCGAAAAAATGGGAAAAAGGAGAAGATATAGTTCGAAATGCATTCACAGAGCAACAGAAATCAGCTTGCAAAGGAGGACGTCGTCTTTACATAACTTGCTACATAAATTCAGATACAGGAAAAATAGATGAAGTGTGTTTTGAGTTCTTTAAAACATCCGGTTATGTAGGAATTCCTATTTCTGTGTTCCGACAGATAGAATTGGGATTAAAAAAGGAGATACAATACGGTATCACTGATTTAGGAAAGCAATTAAACTTCATTTATTTCTGCTTTGATATAGAATTTAACTAAAAACAAATTGTACAGCCGGATATTATAGTCCGGCTGTGAGAACCATTAACAGCAAAGCAAACTATGAAACAATTTATTGCAGCCGTCGCTTTATTTGCAATCGTTGTGAACGCCTGGGGACAAACAAATTATTATTCCCAAACAAAGACATTTGAAGAGGATGGTTATACATACCAGTGCAATGCTACACCGTGGGGATTTGTTGAACTGTATAACAAAAATAATAAATTAAAGGGTAAGTTCCCGGCTTATCGGTCTACTGGTAAAACTTACATTGAACCGGAAGACGGATTTCATCCGGTAATGGAACATGATGCGAAAAAATGGGAAAAAGGAGAAGATATAGTTCGAAATGCATTCACAGAGCAACAGAAATCAGCTTGCAAAGGAGGACGTCGTCTTTACATAACTTGCTACATAAATTCAGATACAGGAAAAATAGATGAAGTGTGTTTTGAGTTCTTTAAAACATCCGGTTATGTAGGAATTCCTATTTCTGTGTTCCGACAGATAGAATTGGGATTAAAAAAGGAGATACAATACGGTATCACTGATTTAGGAAAGCAATTAAACTTTATTTTTTTCTGGTTTGATATAGAATTTCACTAAAAACAAATTGCACAGCCGGATATTATAGTCCGGCTGTAAAAACCATTAACAGCAAATTAAAAATCCAATCTTGTCACATCCTTTTTCTCTTACTACTTCCTTAAACGAGCCGATATGTTAAATTTGAGAATGTCGGTACCTAGCTATATATCTATTAATGCAAGATGAAAATAGTACCGAATTAACTCTCATAACATATCCCTTTATACGACATTCCAAGGGCAATATCAAGAAGCTCATACTTAATGAACAAAAAACAGAAATTGATTCGTATATGGTAAAAACATCCGCAAATTCTAAACAAAAGACACCCCCATTGCAACCAAACCTCCATTCATTACGTCTAACAGAGAAAAATTAAAAACAAATCTTATGAGACGTATTATCTTTATTATTTTTTCTTTATGCATAAGCGTTCTGGGCGGTATATCTCAAGCGTCGGCACAAAATGCTTCTATAACAGGTAAAATCATATCGGGAAAGCAACCTGTAGAATATGCTAACGTTACGATAAACACACCGGACACGACATTTATATCAGGAAGCGTAACCGATACGAATGGTAAATTTTCATTTCAACACCTCCCGGCAGGAAAATATTTGCTAAAAGTGGCTTGCATGGGGTATCGTACGGTTTATCATTTATTTCAAAGTAACCCTGCCGGAACCCATTTGGGAAACATCGAAGTGCAACCATTTGCCATCACCTTAAATGAAGTGGTGGTGAAAGCACCTCTCATCAAAAGGGAAGCCGACCGCTTTATCATGGATGTAGCAAACTCTCCTGCCGCCCTTGGCAAGGATGGGGCGGAATTGTTACAACAGGCGCCCGGAGTATGGATTACCGACGACCAGATTGCCATCAACGGCTCTTCGGGGACGAAAGTACTTATCAACGAACGCGAACTGCACATGTCGAAAGAACAACTCATCAATTACCTCCGCGACCTAAAATCGGAAGATATCCAACGAATCGATATTATTCCACAAGCAGGAGCGGAATATGATGCCAATACAAGCGCAGGTATTATCAAAATCAATCTAAAACGGCAACGCAAGGACGGTATGAGCGGCAATGCATCCCTTCGTACACGTTATAACAGCCTTAAGACAGAGTATCAAACTTCCGAGGATATCCGTTACCACAACGGTAAGCTGACGTTGAACGCCGGATTTTCGGGTAATTTAAAACCGAAAGACAAAACATTGATCGATGAAATGAACTTGTCTTCTGCCACTCGGTATGAGTCGAGTTCTCGCATGGATGGCAACTCCCATTCCATAAAGGGAAAACTAGGCGGCATCTATGAATTTACACCCCGGCATAGCATCGGAATGGAACTGGAGTATTCACAAAATATGGAGAATTTCTCCTCTCTGAACAGATCTCAATTATATACCAGTGAAGACGAACGCCTTAGTGAAGGAAGGCGTTTACCGGACAACCATAACAAAAACTTTTCCGCTACTTTTAACTATATCCAACTGTTGGACGAAAAGGGATCTGTTTTTAAGGTATTGGGCGATTATAATATGAACAAGGATAACAACCTAACCGAAGGGCATACGACTCTCCGCTTGAATCAAGTTGAAAACGATTCGGTTTACCACGAATTCACCTACACCGACTATCGGGTAAGTGCACTTACACTGGCTTTGGAAAAATGTTTGCACCCTAACCTGACTCTGAAAGCCGGAGGCAAATACACGTTGAACAATATGAAAAACGAAGCGCTTTACGAATATAAGCACGATACACAATGGTTGCTTTCCGAAGAATATTGCTTCAATATTCATTACAAAGAAAATATTGCAGCCATGTATGGCATTCTCTCAGCCAAGGCCGGACGCTGGGGCATAACGGGAGGATTGCGCGCCGAATATACCTACGCCAGTGGAGAGGGAGGATATATCAAACAGGCATACATGAGTTGGTTTCCTAATCTAAACGTCTCGTTTATGGCCGATTCCAAAGGACGGTTTATGCTTATCGGACAATATTCACGTTCTATCCGCCGACCTGGTTTTTGGGATCTAAACCCTACGCGCCTTCAAGTTTCCGACTATACCTATCAAACAGGAAACCCAAACTTGCTTCCTGCTTATAAAAACCAGGTGAGTGCAACTTTCGTGTACGACCAGAAATACACGCTTACCCTTTCGGCCGAATTTACGAAAGATTTTATTCAACAATATGTTACAACCCTTCCTGACGCGCCGGATGTGAGCTATATCAGCCAAAGGAATTTTAATGATATGAAACAGTATGTAGCTGCCTTGCATATGCCTTTTGAACTAACCGACTGGTGGAACTGGCAGAATAATATCACACTAGTACGGAACGGTGACAAATTAAACAATGAGAGTCCACAAGAATTTCATAACTTATTGATGTACAACACAAACTCAACTTTTACCCTCCCCAGAAAGTTCTATCTTGACTTTAGTTATAGTTATACGAGTAAGGTACAAATGAGCAATTTCTCCATTGCTCCCAACCAAAGGGTAACCATCCGGTTAAAAAAGAAATTCTTTGGTGACAAACTCACCGCTAGCATCGGAGTGAAGAATCTCTTTAACAAACAGACTAACTTGAATGTGAAAACAGAATTTTACGAACGGCTCTACAAAATGAATAATGGCTGGCAAAAGCCCTCTTTTGAATGCAGACTGAGTTACAGTTTTCAAACTGGAAAATCATTCAAAAGCCGAAAAATTGAAAGTGGAGCAGAGGACGAAAGGGGCAGAATGAGCAAAGGAAGTGAAGAGTAAGAAAAGTAAGAAGTGAGAGGATTCTTTCCGTATTCTGCCTTGTATCTGGTTTTTCTATTGTATATTTGCCCACAAAAGCAAAAACAATATCATGCACCCACTAGAACAATTCAAATACTGCCCTAAATGCGGTTCATCCCACTTTGAGGTCCATAACGGAAAGTCTAAACACTGCCTTGACTGCGGATTCACTTACTATTTTAATTCTTGCTCGGCTACGGTGGCTCTCATCTTAAACCCTCAAAGGGAAATGCTGATTTGCCGCCGTGGCAAAGAACCGGCTAAAGGAACACTTGATTTGCCCGGAGGTTTTGTAGACATGTACGAAACCGGCGAAGAGGGCGTGGCACGTGAGGTTAAAGAGGAAACCGGACTGATTGTAGAGGATACACGCTACCTATTCTCATTACCCAACCTATACGAATATTCCGGCTTCATGGTTCATACTTTGGATATGTTTTTCCTCTGCACCGTAAAGGATACCGAACGCATTACCGTCCAAGATGATGTGGCGGAAACATTTTGGATGCCATTGGCGAAAATAAATCCCGATGAATTTGGACTCACATCTGTCCGCGAAGGAGTAAACCGATTTTTGAAAAACATAAATAAATACGTATGAAAATCAAACGAATCTTGTTAGTTGCTTTATTCGGAACAGTCTCCATAGCAAACATGGCACAACGCCATGTACCGATAGGTTCGTCGGAAAAGACTTTTGAAGAGGCAAAACAACTTTTTGTACAGAAGAATTATCCGGCAACCACACGTTTGCTGCAAGAATATGTAAAAAAGAAAGGACTCCCCTATGAAACGATAAGCGAGGCGGATTACATGCTGGCTTGCTCGGCCTATGAACTGAAGGACAAAGAATGCATAGCCATCCTGCAACATTACTTGAAAGAATATCCGGAATCGGTTTATCGGAACAGGGTGAACGCCCTTATCGGCAACGCTTATTTTTACGAGGGAAAATATGCCGAAGCCATCGAGCAATTCGAACATTGTGACCTGGATGCGCTGCCGAACGAGGAACGCGACGAATGCACGTTGCATCAGGCAATAGCTTATATTGAAACCGGCAATTTGCAAAAAGCGTATGTGTTATTAAGCGTAGTGCAGGCATGCGGCACTCAATACCGGGAAGAGGCCGCTTATTACAAAGCTTATATCGACTATGCCGAAAAACGTTACGAACAAGCTTTGCCTATATTCGAAAGCCTGCGCCACAGCAAGCAATTCGGTTACGACGTGCCTTGTTACATTGCCGACATTTATCTGGCGCAAGGACGTTATGCCGAAGCGCAAAAAGAAATCACTACGGAACGGAAGATCCATCAGTCTTCATCAGACATTGCGCATCACCGTCTTTCTACTATAGAGAGCATCCAAACAGAAGAAAAACGTATCCTCGGAGGAGCGCTCTACGGCCAAAGGCAATACGAGCAGGCTATTGTTCCTTTGGAGGAATATGTACATAGCGTGAATCAGCCCGATCGCAACGCGCTTTACCGGTTGGGCATGTCTTACTACCACACACGGGCCTACTTGCGTGCTGCCGAAACACTGGAGAGAACTACCTTCGAGCAAGATGCTTTGTCGCAAAACGCATACCTGCACATGGGGCTTTGTTATATTCAATTGCAAAACAAACCTCAGGCACGTATGGCTTTCGAGCAAGCCTCCGCACTGAAAGGCGATCCGGCTGTAACCGAACAAGCGCTTTACAACTATGCGCTGTGCATTCACGAAACTTCTTATTCTCCCTTTGCCGAATCAGTTACGGTGTTCGAACGTTTCCTTAACGAATTCCCTCAGTCGGCTTACACCGAAAAAGTGAACGACTATTTAGTGGAAGTGTATATGAATACTCGCAGCTATAAGGCCGCCTTACAATCCATCGCAAAAATAAGCCATCCCGGAAGCCGCATTTTGGAGGCAAAGCAAAAGATTTTGTTCAGGTTGGGTACGCAAGCGTTTGCCAATGCCGATTTCAAACAGGCTGTGGAATATTTGAACCAATCTCTCGCACTGGGCTCTTATAATCGCCGGACTCAAGCCGACGCTTATTATTGGCGAGGCGAAGCGGCATACCGCCAAGGCCGATATGCCGAAGCGGCACGAGATTTCAAACAATTCCTTTCTCTGGCGGTTAATCCGGCTGAAGAATCTTACAGGCTAGCTTTATACAACTTGGGTTACACAACTTTCAAACAAAAAAATTATGCCGAAGCCGGCAGTTGGTTCAAGAAATTTATCGACCAGCCCAACACTGCGGACATGGCCATTAGAGCTGACGCTTACAATCGGTTAGGCGACTGTCGTTTCTACACCCGCAATTTCGATGAAGCACGCCAACTTTACGACCATGCGGCCGAACTATACCCCTCATCCGGAGATTATGCCTTGTATCAAATTGCATTTGTAAAGGGACTACAAAAGGATTATGGAGGTAAAATTACTTCTTTGAACCGGTTAATAGAACAATTTCCACATTCTCCTTACATTGACGATGCACTCTATGAACGGGGCCGCGCTTATGTGCAACTGGAGAACAACGATGAAGCTATCGCTTCGTTCCGTACACTGGTAGAGCAATTCCCCGAAAGTTCCATTGCCCGAAAAGGTGCCGGCGAAATAGGGCTTCTCTATTATCAGGACGATAAATATCCCGAAGCCGTCGCAGCTTATAAGCAGGTTATCAGCAACTACCCTGGCAGCGAAGAGGCTTTGCAGGCTCAGCGCGACTTGAAATCTATCTATATCGACCTGAATAACGTCGATGAATACGCCACTTTTGTCGCTTCGCAGAAAGGAGGCATCGCTTTAGCCAATGATGAGCGTGACTCGCTGACTTATGTGGCAGCCGAACGGGTGTATATGCGCGGAGAGATTGCCCCCGCCCGAAACAGCTTCAACCATTATTTACAATCATTCCCTAACGGTGCATTCCAACTGAACGCACACTATTACCTAGGGCTGATTGCTTACAACGAGAAAAACAATTCCGAGGCACGACTCCATCTAGAGAAAGTGATGGAGTTTCCTAACAATAAATTTTCCGAAGAAGCAATGGTTATGGGCGGCGAACTGGCATTCAATGCTAAAGAATACGATAAAGCGTTGTCTATCTATAAATTACTGAAAGAGAAAACGGCTTCTGCCGAACGCAGAATGTTGGCTCAGACAGGTATCCTACGTAGCGCTTATTTATTGAATGATACCCATGAAACCATACTGATAGCTAACGAAATGTTGACGAACCCGAAACTGACGCCGGAACTGAACAACGAGACGCGCTATTATCGGGCAAAAGCGGCACTTGCCACTCATCCGGAACAAGCATTGCCAGACTTAAAAGAGTTGGCTAAAGATACGCGTAACCTCTACGGAGCCGAAGCAAAATACCGCTTGGCGCAATATCTGTACGACAACGGCCAAAATGAGCAAGCTGAAAAGGAGTTACTCGAATATATTGACGTCAGCACTCCGCACGCTTACTGGCTGGCACGCAGCTTTGTACTTTTATCGGACGTATATGCAAAGATGGGACGTAAAGTGGAAGCCCGCCAATATTTGCTTTCGCTGAAACAAAACTATCAGGCGGACGATGATATTGCCGAACGGATTGAAACCCGCTTGCAGAATCTTAATTAAGGCGGTAAGCAACAACCGGGCCCAAAAGGCTCGTTCCGGCATGCGTATCTACATGCCGACATTGGGCAACCGCAAGATAATGAAAAACAAATATCCAGCGTTAACAGCAACAAATAAAGAGCTCTCAGTGCGATTTAAAGTTTAAGTAAAAAGTAAAAGAGTAACAAGCTAAAAACGAAAGGCAAATATGAAAAGAAGCATTTTTATAGCGTTATGGCTGGGAAGCATTGCCGCTTCTCCGCTTCAGGCGCAGAAAGATACGACGCTTACCCGTACCGTGGTGGTGGAAAACGAATACAATCCGAACATTATGGATGCCAACAAAATCAATGTATTGCCACGTATCGAAGAACCGTCCGTCACTAAAAAGGAAATAGAATATGCGCGCACAGAGAAGCCTTTCTCTGCGTTCAAGCCCTATTCTATGTCTAACTTTGCTCCTATGCCTATGCAGACGGATGCCACACGCGGGTGGGTAAACCTGGGATATGGCAACTACGGCAACCTGTTGGGACGCATCAGTTATTTGTACAGTCTGGGTAAAAAGGATAACCTGCACGTGTCTGCTGCATTCGACGGACAACATGCCAAACTGGAACTTCCGGACAGCAAAGAGAAATGGTCATCCCGCTTTTACCAAACTCAAATCAACGCACATTACTCGCACCGTTTTAGACAAGCAGAGTTAGGAGTAAAAGGCAGCTTCGGGTTGCAAACATTCAATTATTTGCCTTACGCAGGGCAATTAAGCGACAAACAAGACAACACCACCGGTAACATGGGTATTTATCTGCGCTCCGCCTTACCCGATCATAAATGGCAATACACTGCAGGAGTGGATTTTACTTTCTTTGGACAGAAGTATTTCTATTTTGCACAAGAGTCGGGCGATGGACGTTCCGAAACGGGTATCCACGCAAACGCCGGGGTCTCTTATCAAGTGTCTGCTGAAAACAAGCTTGGATTGGATATCGAAATAAACCATTACAACTATTCGCAGGATGACAAAACTTACACGGTGCCTTCTTATACGGGAGGAGAAAGAACAACTATGCTCGCTAATTTATCCGGAACAGGTTTGAACGGAATGAACGAAGCTGAGAACAATGCCCAAAATACAATAAGCCTACCTCCGTTCGAGAACTATATGCTTTTCCGTTTGAATCCTTACTATGCGCTTACGCAAGAAACTTTACGACTGCGAATCGGAGCCCAAATAGATTGGAACACCGGTTTTGACAGCGGAATCAAAATTGCACCGGATGTATTGGTTGAGTTTCCTTTCAGTGGAAGCTATATTTTCTACATCCAAGGAAAAGGGGGTGTCATGCCCAGCGACTTCCGTCGGATGAATGCCCTATCTCCTTACTGGGCCGCTATCCAGCAACTAAAGAATACGCACATGCAACTGGATGCAACAGTGGGCTTCAAAGCCGGAATCTCGCAAGGTTTCAACTTACATCTGTTTGGCGGTTACGAACTATGCGACGATGACTTGCTGGTGATTCCCGATTCCTATGGTCCGAACATGCTGACACAAGACAAAGCCAACTCGGTGAAAGGTGGACTTTCCGCCAATTATCTGTATAAAGACCTGATAGGCGTGTCCGCCCAAGCCGTATATCACAGCTGGAGCACCGATAAGGACTACAAATTGTACCTGTACACCAAACCGGCTTTCGACCTGCGCCTGAATGTCACTGGTAAAGTTGAGAAGCTCAACTGGGAAGCAGGTTATCAATACACCAGTCGTTACAAAGGAGAGATGGAAGCCATCAACGATCTGTACCTGAGTTTCTCCTATCCGTTGCTGGAAAATACCTCCGTATGGGTGAAGGCTGATAACCTTTTCAATCGTTCTTACCAGTATTATTGGGGATATCCTACGGAAAAAATTAATTTTATGCTGGGGGCGAACCTTCGCTTCTGACTGATCTAATTTAATAAACGGTAGTTTCTCATTATCAAACACCGGTAAGTCTTATAAAGGTGCTGTCCAAAAAGTCTGAAAGTTTAGATTAAAACGTCTAATTTAGAACTGACAGGG
>ENA-OPCT01000387-OPCT01000387.1-human-gut-metagenome-genome-assembly--contig:-NODE-387-length-24155-cov-4.496017_pt1 | contig 24155 bp, 16 predicted proteins | sample MGYA00241572_ERZ501495 | MGnify/ENA primary metagenome ERZ501495 (study PRJEB25962, sample SAMEA2042580) | human gut metagenome | biome: human gut; feature: human-associated habitat; material: faeces... | reverse complement strand
ATCGAATGAAGCTTGTATTAGCGGAAAAGCCCTCGGTTGCCATGAGTCTCTCGAAGGTGATCGGAGCAAATCAGCGCGGGGACGGTTATATGGAGGGCAATGGCTACCTTGTCAGTTGGTGTGTGGGGCATCTGGTGGAACTTTCCCAGCCGGAAGCCTATGATGAAAAGTATGCAAAGTGGAAGTATGATGATCTTCCGATTTTGCCGGAACATTGGCAGTATCAGGTGTCCGCCAGCACGAAAAAGCAGTTCGGAATCCTGAAAAAGCTCATGCAGCGGAAAGATGTGGAGAGTCTGATCTGTGCAACCGATGCAGGGCGTGAGGGCGAACTGATTTTCCGACTGGTTTACCATCAGTGCGGCTGCAAAAAGCCGGTGGAACGGCTTTGGATTTCATCAATGGAGGACAGTGCTATCCGGGAAGGCTTTCAGAAGCTCAGACCGGGAACAGAATATGATGCCTTATATGAGGCGGCTTTATGCCGGGAGCGAGCCGACTGGATTGTCGGAATCAACGCCACCCGGCTTTTTTCATGCCTGTATGGGCAGACCATGAATGTGGGGCGCGTGATGACACCAACACTTGCGATGGTGGTTATGCGGGATGCAGCAATCCGGGCTTTCAAGCCGGAGTCGTTCTACTCGGCAGAATTGAAATTTCGGGATTTTCAAGCAGGCGGTGAGCGAATGAAAGAAAAAGCAGAAGCAGAAAAACTGGTGGCAGAGTGCTGTCAGGCAGAAAGTGCCATCATTACCAAGGTGGAGCAGAAAGAAAAAGCAGAGAAGCCCCCGACCTTGTTTGAGCTGACATCGCTTCAGAGAGAAGCAAACCGGCAGCTGGGATTCACTGCCCAGCAGACCCTGGATTACACACAGGCTCTGTACGAGAAGAAACTCGTAACCTATCCCCGTACCGACAGCCGGTATCTGACAGATGATATGGCACCGCTGGTGCCAGAACTTGTTTCTGTGATCCAGCAGAGCTTTCAGATTCAGCCGGATGTGCCGGCACCGGTGAATGCAGCGCAGGTCATCAATTCCAAGAAAGTCACCGATCACCATGCCATTATCCCTACAAAAACAGCGGCAGATTATGACATTTCCTCTCTTCCCAGTGGAGAACAGGCGATTCTTACTCTGTTGGCGGTGCGGCTGATTTGTGCAGTCGGAACACCTTGCCTCTATGCAGAAACCGTAGTAGAAGTGGAGTGCGCCGGTCAGAAGTTCCGTACAAAAGGCAAAACAGTTACGGATATAGGCTGGAGACGATATGCAGGAAAGTCAAGTGAAGAGGCTGAGAAGAATGCGGAGGCAGGTGAACTGCCGGAGCTTTCGGAAGGCATGACACTGGAACTTGCCGGTGTCGATCTGAAAGAAGGTAAGACCAGCCCACCCAAGAGGTTTACCGAAGATCTTCTGCTTTCAGCAATGGAAAGTGCCAGCTCGGATGAATTTCCAGATGGCGTAGAGCGAAAAGGCATCGGCACACCGGCCACACGCGCTGCTATCATCGAAAAACTGGTGCAGAAAGGCTTTATCGAGCGCAGGGGCGATAAGAAAACAAAATACCTTTTCTCTACGGATAAGGGAAATGCGTTGGTGACGGTGGTGCCAGAACAGATTCAGTCCCCGTCCATGACGGCAGACTGGGAGGAAAAACTGCTGAAAATGGAACATGGCGAGTATGACAGCGATGCCTTTATGGAAGAAATCAGCAGCATGGTCAGCGGACTTGTTAAAACCTACGAGGCCGTAAAAGGTGCTGATGTGCTGATGCAGCCGGAACGCAAGGTCATTGGCTCCTGTCCCGCCTGCGGCAGTGATGTCTGTGAAACGGCAAAGGGTTGGTTTTGCAGGGATAAGAACTGTAAATTTGCACTCTGGAAGGAAAACAGATTCTTTCAGACACTGGGAAAGCAGATGACAGAGGAACTGGCAAAGCAACTGGTAAATCAGGGAAAAGCACGGCTTACCCATTGCTATTCCAGGAAGTCCAATCGTTACTATGACACAACCGTTCATGTAGAGACCGGCGAGGACGGTGCAGCAGCATTTAAGCTGGAGTTTGGAGGTAAAAAATGAGCATGAAAATGATGAATGCAGCTTATCTGGTGGATAATGTCGCTCTGCTTTCCTTGCAGGAAAAGCAGGAGGGCGTGGAATTCCATTGTTTTGATATGGACAGCAAGGTGCAGATTGCCGAGGGACACATTGGCTGGGATGTGTTGGATAAACAGCCGTTTTCTACGCTGGAAGAAAGCGCGAGGGTGGCAGCACTCAAGGAGATTCCCCAGCTGGACGGTCTTACCGTTGCGCCGGTAGCCCCGGAGATGCTGGAGCAGATGCGCGGCGGCAGAAAGGTTCTTTGGCAGATGAAAAAGGCTGATCCTGAACTGGAGAATGCTAAAAATATCCGGTTTATCACCAGCAGCTACGAGGATCGTTTCAAAATTCCGGATGGCAGTGCGGTAGAGATTGAGTATCCGAATCGGAAATTCTCAGCCCGCTGCGAATATATGGACGAATATCATCTGCGCCTGGGGTATGATGTTCTGCACATTTGCCAGCTGGCAGAAATGCTGGAACGCGGCGGTGGCACATGCCGCCCGGAGCTGTTGATTACGGAGGAACACAGCGCATGGGATTTGGGAAGCAAGGGCTTTCTTGCCATTCAGACCTGTGAGGACGGTTACGACTTTACCTTATATCATAAGGACTTCACGGAAATTGACGGTGGACAGATCGACAATCTGGAAATCAGCATGAATGCAGCCAGAGACCAGATTCTTTCGGATTATGGGTTCGGTGGCCGTACCATGACGCGGATTGACTATGATGAACTTTGTGATCGTGCAGAGGATGCAGAAATCAGCAGACGGGAATCTGTGCTGGGTAAACTCTCGGATTTATCGTCCAGAACGGATACGCCTGTGAAAGCTGCTAAGGCGAAGGAGGCGGAGCGATGAAATACAAGCTTACGAAGGCAGAGCAGGAAACCGTCATCAATTTTGATAATGAACTGGATACCGCCAGCATTTATACCCATGACAGCCGCCTGATTAAGAAGCTCAGGGAACTGCGAAAACAGTATCCGGAGCAGTTTATTTTGGAGCACCGGGAGCATGGGTCGGTCACGTATACAATTCCGAAACGCTGCGTCGGTATCCGACCGCCGTACAGTGAAAAGCGTCGGGAACAGCAGCGACAGGAAGCAAAGGAAAACGGCCTGCCGTTTATGGAGAAGGGAGAAATGGATGATGGCAAGAATTGAAAAATGGGATGAAGTGCATGGAAATCAGGCACCGGACGAAAGAATGATGGCATTTCTCGACAGCGCTACCGACCAGTATGCGATTTTGCAGCTTCGCCGCATCGAGGATACGGTATATGAACGCTTTTCGTCTATGCGCGAACTGGAACGGATGGGGCTGGAACCGGATATTGACCATTATGAAGTGGTTTATACGGCTCCGCTGCTTCCCTACAAGGATCAGAATACGATGTTGGAGGAACTGTATGCGAAATTCAATGTTTCCCGCCCTGATGATTTTACTGGGCATAGTCTTTCTATGTCTGACATCGTGGCTTTACGGCAGAATGGTGTTGTAAGCTGTCACTATGTGGATTCCATCGGCTTCCAGGAGCTGCCCGGATTTTTGAAACCGGAGAATTATCTGAAAGCCGCAGAAATGGCAATGGAAGACGATTACGGTATGATTGACGGCGTAATCAATAACGGAAAGAAGGAAGAACCGGCGGAGAAAGCATCGGTTCTGGATCAGCTGAAGGAAAAGCAGGAGGCGGTGCCGCCTGCGCCGCCTCGTAGGTGCTGCGAAGAAAAGGAGTTATAAATGCGTTTTACGGATGACGAATGGATGCTCATGATGCTTTACAGCCCTGGCACACGGACAGGGCTGATTGCAGAGCTTCAGATGATGCAGAAAAGTCTGACCGGCAGAGATAGAAACCTGCGCAGGTGGACGGCCTCGCTGCTTGCAAAACTGGCAGAGATGACGGATGCAGAATATGAGGCACTGGATTTGTATCCAGACGAATAAAGGAGAGGAGGAAAAAATAGATGATGACGAAAACGGCTTATTATATGCAGATGGCACAGGAAGCTGCGGCACAGATCACTGGAAGCAAAGAGCAGTGGACAGCGTTTCTGACCACATCCGCACGGCTTTATAAGTATCCATTTGCGGAGCAGCTGATGATCTATAAGCAGAGACCAGAAGCAACGGCCTGTGCAGAGTACGATCTCTGGAATGACCGGATGAACCGCTATGTAAAGCGTGGCTCCAAGGGCATTGCCCTTTTGGATATGCGCGGGGAGCAGCCGAAACTTCGGTATGTATTTGATGTGGCAGATACCGGAGAACGGAAGAATTCCCGTCCGGTACAGCTCTGGAAAATGAACGCAGAGCATGAGCAGCCGATCATTCGAGCACTGGATGCAGCGTTTGATGTTCCAGCCGGTGCCGGGTCTCTGGAAAATCACATTATGGAAGCAGCAGAACGCCTTGCAAGGGATTACTGGGAGGAAAACCGCAGGCAGATCAGTGACATCGTTGCAGATTCTTATCTGGAAGGGTATGATGAACTCAACATCGGAGCTTCCTTTAAGAGAGCTGCCGCTGTCAGCATCGCATATTCCGTCTTTACCCGGACGGTGGGCAATGCAGATGACTATTTTGAACACGAGGATTTTCTGGACATCTTTGATTTTAATACGCAGGCTGCCGCCAATGTGCTGGGAACTGCGGTCAGTGAAATGTCCAGCCAGATATTCCGGGAAATTGAACGCACGATCCGAACCTATGAAAGAGATAAACAGGCAGAAAGGAGCCAAAACTATGATGGAGCTGAATTACACGAAGAACGGCGATTACCTGATTCCGGACATCCAGTTGTCGGTGCAGGAACAGAAGCCTCTGGGCAAGTACGGGAGGATGCGCAGAGCATTCCTGCAGGAGAACAACACGCTGCTGTACAATCACCTGATCCTGACCGAGAAGCTGTACCCGCACCTGTGGGAGATTCAGGAGACCGCGACCGCACGGATGGAACAGATGATGGCGGAGCTTCTGAAAGCGAATCCGGCACCGGACAAGAAATTGAACCAGATGGCCTGGGTGCAGCACATGAACATGCTGAAAGCGCAGGCAGAGGAAGTCATTCTGACGGAACTTATCAACAGTTGAACTTTATGAGCCTGTTTCAGTCCGAAGCAGAGCAGATTCAGAAAATTGATGCGGCGGCAGAGAATGCAGCCAGAGAAGCGGAGAGCGAAAAGCCCTCCGCTTTTGTAATTTCTGAGGATGAAATCGACCGGATGCTGCGGACAGGCTCTAATTTTGAAGGCGGAAAAATTCGTATTTATGCGCTGTATCAGCAGCAAGGGGACGCAAAAGAACGAGCTGCATTCCTGAAAGCGGAATATGGTCTCGGTGGTCACAGCTATACCTTTATGGATGGCAGTCGCGGTTTTGCCGATTATAACGGAAAAGGCATTCTGCTTCGCAATTATGACCATGACCGGGAAGTGCGCCTCACATGGTCGGCGGTGGATAAGCGGTTAGACCGGCTTGTGGAAAATGGTCAGTACCTGACTGCGCTGGAAATGGAAGAGTATCGGAAGCTGGAGCAGGAATATGGTGCGTCGCTTCCTATGCCGACTGCCGCCCATGTATTTCCGCCAACGCCGCCGGAACGCTACGATACCGGAAATGAGCATGTGGATAATATGCTGAATACGGCTGCGGATATCTATGCCCGTAGCGAGTTGGCAGCACCTCAGCGGTTTACCGTGATGGAAACTGACGATGGCTATGCGGTTTGGGATGATATTCAGGACGGCATTCATGTGGAGCCGGATGGTGTCAGCGAAGAGTTTACCAGCGAATGGGAGGCAGAGACCTACCGCCAGCAGTTGATTAAAAAAGTCCAGGAACGGGAAGCCAAAGACTGGCTCTATGTTGAGCAGAGCAAGCAGGATTTGCAGCAGGACATTCCATTCCCGGATGTGGAATCCGAAGAAGTACAGGAACCGGCTCACGCAAAGGCAGATCCTCTGGTGCTGGAAATGCAGGAACACGCCAGAGAACTTGCCAGAGAGTCAGGCTATGCACCGGATGAACGGTTTGTAGTCACGATGACCGGCGATAATTTCCCGGATTCTAAGGATGCGTTTGCCATCTGGGATTATGTTAAAGAAGAGTATTACGGATATTCGGACGGAAAAGTGCAGACATTTGCCGATTATGTAAGCGCATCAGAGGCGTTGCAGGAGATTCGCGGCAGGAACATGAAGGCTGAAAAAGAGCCTGCAACTGTGCAGCCAGAACCCGCAGCTCCGGTGCAGCCGGATTATCGTGTCGGCGATACGCTGTATCTGGACGGAAAGGCATTTACGATTGAAAAAGTCGGGCTGTTCGACGTGGAGCTTCGGGACCCGGATTCCGTGTATCCGATCTTCCGCTCGGAAAGCAAGGAAAATCTGGCAAGACTTTTGGGGCACGAGGAAAATGTTCACCTGCACAATCTGGTGGTTGATCTGAATTCTGGAAAAAAAGAAGCGTTCCGGGCAGAGCATGAAGCAAAACATGCGGAGAACTATCGCATCAACAGCTTTCACCTCGGCGAAGGCAGTCCTAAACAGAAATTCCGTGCCAACATGGATGCCATCTATACGCTGAAAACCTTGGAAAATCAGCACAGAGATGCGACACCGGAGGAACAGGAAACGCTGGCCAATTATGTCGGCTGGGGCGGGCTGGCAGATGCCTTTGACGCAGAGAAAACTGCCTGGGCAGGCGAATATAAGGAGTTGAAAGCAGCTCTTACGGAAGAAGAATATGCCGCAGCCAGGGCTTCAACTCTGAATGCGCATTACACCAGCCCTACCGTGATCCGTGCAATCTATGAAGCATTGGACGGTATGGGATTTGAGAAAGGCAATATTTTGGAACCGTCGATGGGTGTCGGTAACTTCTTCGGTATGCTGCCGGATTCCATGCTGGGAAGCAGACTGTATGGTGTGGAACTGGATTCCATCACCGGGCGTATTGCGCAGAAGCTGTATCCGCAGGCAGAAATCAAGGTGGCAGGCTTTGAAACCACCGACCGGCGCGACTTCTATGATCTGGCCGTGGGCAATGTGCCCTTTGGCAACTACCGTGTCAGCGATAAGCCCTATGATAAACTCGGATTTTCTATCCACAACTATTTCTTTGCCAAGGCATTGGATCAGGTTCGTCCCGGTGGTATTGTGGCCTTTGTTACCAGCCGCTATACGATGGATTCCAAGAATCCGGACGTGCGAAAGTATCTGGCACAGCGGGCAGAACTGCTGGGAGCCATTCGACTTCCCAACAACGCATTCCGCGCCAATGCCGGTACAGATGTGGTTTCGGATATCATTTTCCTGCAAAAGAGAGACCATCCCATTGATATCGAACCGGATTGGGTGCATCTGGGGCTGACATCGGAGGGTATTACCCTCAACAGCTACTTTGTTGACCACCCGGAAATGGTGCTGGGTGAGATTACAACGGAAAGCACCCAATACGGCAAGGAAGAATGTACGGTCATTCCGATTCCGGATGCAGATCTTGGAGACCAGCTGCATGAGGCTGTGCAGCACATCGGTGGTCATTATGAAGCGCAGGAGCTGGCACCGGAGGAAGAGCTGTCCTTGCAGGGCGAAACCATTTCGGCAGACCCAAATGTAAAGAACTTCTCCTATGCGGTGGTAGATGGGGATGTTTACTTCCGTGAGAACAGCATCATGCGGAAAGCTGACCTTTCTGCGACAGCCACCGGCAGGATCAAGGGTATGGTGGAACTTCGTACCATTGTGCAGGAATTGATCGACTATCAGCTGAACGATTATCCGGAGGACGCGATTGCCCAGAAACAGCGGGAACTGAATGTGGCCTATGACCGATTCGCCGATCAGTATGGACTTATCAATTCCCGTGCAAATGCACAGGCTTTTTCGGAAGATTCGTCTTATTATCTGCTTTGCTCTCTGGAAAACGTAGACGAAAACGGCAGGCTGGAATCCAAGGCGGATATGTTCACCAAACGGACGATTCGACCGGAACGGGCTGTTACCAGCGTAGATACTCCGGCTGAAGCTCTGGCAATCTCTATCGGAGAGCGCGGCGGAGTGGATTTGCCCTATATGTCGGAGCTTTTAGGAACGCCGGGGGAATATGAAAAAATCCAGCAGGAACTGCATGGTGTCATTTTCAAAGACCCGATGACGCAGGGCGGCGAGGAAACCGGCTGGGTGACAGCTGATGAATATCTGTCCGGCAATGTTCGGGAAAAGCTCCGAGTGGCAGAACTGGCTGCGGCCTCTGCCCCTGCCTTTACGGTAAATACGGAATATCTGAGAAAGGCGCAGCCGAAAGACCTGGACGCTTCAGAGATTGATGTGCGCCTTGGTGCCACATGGGTCAATCGGGGTTATATCCAGCAGTTCATGGAAGAAACCTTTGAACCGCCGTTTTATCTGCGCCGGAACATCGAAGTGAAATTCTCGCCCATGACGGCAGAGTGGCAGATCACCGGTAAGAGTACACCGAGCCGGAATGATGTCCATGCCTATATGACCTACGGCACCAGCCGTGCCAATGCCTACCGGATTTTAGAGGATACGCTGAATCTGCGGGATATTCGTATCTACGATACCGTGGAGGATGCAGACGGTAAGCAGAAGCGGGTGATGAACAAAAAGGAGACCACCCTCGCCCAGCAGAAACAGCAGGCCATTAAGGATGCGTTCCAGAATTGGGTGTGGAAAGACCCTTATCGCCGTGCGGAACTGGTGGAAAAGTATAACGAGCTGTTCAACAGTACCCGTCCTCGTGAGTACGATGGTTCTCATATCCGCTTTGGCGGCATGAATCCGGAAATCCGGCTGCGTGAACATCAGCAGAATGCCATTGCTCATGTGCTGTACGGCGGCAATACGCTGCTGGCCCACGAGGTAGGTGCCGGTAAGACCTTCGAGATGGCAGCTTCTGCTATGGAGGCAAAGCGGCTGGGACTGTGCCAGAAATCCATGTTTGTCGTTCCGAATCATCTGACCCTTCAGTGGGCAAACGAGTTCCTACGCCTGTATCCGAGTGCAAAACTGCTGGTGGCAAGCAAAAAGGACTTTGAGACTGCCCGTAGAAAGAAGTTCTGCGCACGAATTGCCACTGGCGATTACGATGCAGTTATCATCGGACATTCCCAGTTTGAGAAAATCCCGGTGTCCGCAGAACGGCAGGAGCGGATTTTGACTGCCCAGATTGATGAAATCGAAAATGCTATTGCTGAGATGAAATCCCAGAATGGCGAGCGTTTCTCCATCAAACAGATGGAAAAGACCCGGAAAGGATTGGAGGCGAGATTGGAGAAACTCCGGGCAACCGACCGAAAGGACGATGTGATTACCTTTGAGCAGCTGGGCGTAGACCGGCTGTTCGTAGACGAGGCACACGCGTTCAAGAATCTGTTCCTCTACACAAAAATGCGCAATGTCGCAGGTTTGTCCACATCGGAAGCGCAGAAATCTTCGGATATGTTTATGAAGTGCCAGTATATGGACGAGTTGACAGGCGGGCGCGGCATCATTTTTGCGACCGGTACCCCGGTCAGCAACAGCATGACGGAGCTTTACACCATGATGCGGTATCTCCAGTACGGCACATTGCAGCAGAAAGGGCTGACCCATTTCGACAGCTGGGCTTCTACCTTTGGTGAGACTACCACAGCCATTGAGCTGGCACCGGAGGGAACCGGATACCGGGCAAGAACAAGATTTGCAAAATTCTTCAATCTGCCGGAGCTGATGAACATGTTCAAGGAAGTGGCGGATATCAAGACTTCCGATCAGCTGCATCTGCCGGTACCGGAGGCGAAGTTTGAAACCGTGGTAGTGCAGCCTTCGGAGCATCAGCAGGCGATGGTGGCGGAGCTTTCGGAACGGGCGGCGGCTGTACATTCCGGCGTGGTAGACCCGTCGGTCGATAACATGCTGAAAATCACATCGGATGGCAGAAAGCTGGGACTGGATCAGCGATTGATGAATCCGCTCCTGCCGGATGACCCAAATAGCAAGCTCAACGCCTGTGTGCGGAATGTGCTTCGGATTTATGAGGAAGGACAGTCGGATAAGCTGACCCAGTTGCTGTTCTGCGACCTCAGCACGCCGAAGAACGATGGAACCTTCAATGTCTATGAGGATATCCGCGCCAAACTAATTCAGTCCGGAGTGCCGGAAGAAGAAATCGCATTTATTCATGATGCCGATACTGAGGCAAAAAAGAAAGATTTGTTTGCCAAAGTGCGTACCGGACAGGTACGGGTATTGTTAGGTTCGACACAGAAGATGGGTGCAGGCACGAACGTGCAGGACAGGCTGGTGGCCGTGCATCATCTGGATGTGGGCTGGCGGCCTGCGGACATGACCCAGCGAAATGGTCGTATCATCCGTCAGGGAAACCGAAACAAAGAAGTGCAGGTTTATCAGTATGTGACGGAAGGAACTTTTGATGCCTACCTCTATCAGACACTGGAGAATAAGCAGAAATTTATCAGCCAGATCATGACCAGCAAATCTCCGGTACGTTCCTGTGATGATGTAGATGAGCAGGCTCTTTCCTATGCAGAGATCAAGGCACTTTGTGCCGGAGACCCGCAAATCAAGGAGAAAATGGACTTGGATGTAGATGTTGCAAGGCTGAAAGTATTGAAGGCGGATCATCAGAGCCAGCAGTACCGATTGGAAGATAAACTGATGAAATATTTTCCTGCGGAGATTGAGAAAACGCAGGGGTTCATCAAGGGCTTTCAGCCGGATATTCGGACGGTGGCGGCACATCCGCTGCCGGAAGAAGGGTTCTGCGGCATGAAGGTGAATGGCACATGCTTTACTGAAAAAGCCGAGGCCGGTGAAGCAATTCTTGCGGTCTGTAAAGCCAATCAGAGTTTGGAGCCGGTGCCGCTTGGCAGCTATCGCGGTTTCAAGATGGAGTTGTCATATGACAGCTTCCAGAAAGAGTATCAGGTGCTGCTGAAAGGCGAGATGACCCACCGGGTGCCCATCGGCACCAGTGCTGCGGGCAATATCCAGCGTTTGGATAATGCTCTTGCCGGGATTCCTGCAAGGCTGGAGAAGGCGGAACAGCAGCTGGACAATCTTAGGAGCCAGCAGGAAGCTGCGCAGGCCGAGCTTGGAAAGCCGTTCCCCCAGGAGGCAGAACTGGCGGAAAAGAGTGCAAGACTGGCAGAACTGGACGCACTGCTGAATATGGATGACCGTGAAAATGATGATCCAGACCGTGAGAGAACAACGGAAAAGACGTCTGTCCTGGCAGAGCTGCGTAACCGTGCAGGGCGCATTCCGCCGATGACACATCGAAATGATGAGGAGGTGGCACTATGAGTGTTCGGGAACACTGGATCAATGTCCGGGTAAACCCGGAAGAGCTGGCGAGGATTCGTGAAAAGCAGAAAGAATTGGGGATTCGGAATACCGGTGCCTATATGAGAAAAATGGCGATGGACGGGTACTGCGTAAATCTTGATTTGTCGGATGTGGCGCAGGTATCCACACTTCTTCGCCGATGCAGCAACAACCTGAACCAGTACGCAAAACGCGCCAATGAATCTGGAAGCATCTATGCGGAGGATATCCGGGATTTGCAGAAGCGACTGGATGAACTCTGGGAGATGCAAAAGCTGATTTTAAAGAGGCTTTCTGGTATTCGATGACGGCGCAAACGTGCGGAATTTCTATTGCACATGGCACAGATGAAACAGTCTGTGTCATTACATATTTTTTGCAGGTCTTCCTGTTGACATCGTGGTGTTTGACAAGCGGGTACGATAAAATGAAGATGAAAAGAAAAACGAAGGGGTGAAATCCATGAAGATCGTATGTTTTTTGTTGAAGCTGGTGCTGAAAATCCTGTTGCTGCCGGTTGCGTTTCTGCTGAGATTTCTGTGCTTTATCTGGAATCTGCTGATGCAGCTATCACTGTGGGTACTTTCGCCGGTTATGCTTTTCGTTCTTGGCTGCGGCATTTATTCTGTGGTTCGGGCGAGCTGGACGGATGTGTTCCTGCTGACCCTGATTGAGATTGGACTGTTCGCAGCTGCGGTTGGAGCGGGCGGCATCATGGAACTGATGGAACGGCTGTGCGAGTGTGTAGAGGATGTTTTGACAATTTGAATTCAGGAGGGATTAGATGGATATTCAGTTTATGAAAGATTATTATGATTTACGGTACGAGGAAACAGATGGAGAGAATCATTTTGTGGAAGAGACTGCTTATCAGGAAAAACAGTCTGAGCAATCGAAGATGGAAGACCAGCTGATGGAAATGGTGGGCGGCAGCGAATCTAATGTGTGGAAGCTGTACGAAAGCATTATGTGTGTCTATTTCGATATGGAAGAAATCATCAAGCAGGCCGTTTATTTGCAGGGAGCTTATGACCGGGAACGGATGTTAAAATGAGAATAGTAGATTGGTAAGAGCTGCCTTCGGGTAGCTCTTTTTAGATGGAGAAATATGAAAATGGCGGCTACAAGACTAATTGCGCTGCATATTAATAAAGGAAAGACGGTGGCGCAGTGTCTGGCTGACCGTACTGATTATACTGAGAATGCAGCAAAGACGGAAGATGGAAAATATATCAGCGCGTATGCCTGTGACGCAAAGACCTGTGATGAAGAATTTCTGCTTTCCAAACGGCAGTATGAGCATATCACCGGTAGAACCCAGGCGCATGATGTGATTGCATATCAGATTCGGCAATCTTTTAAGCCCGGAGAAATCACGCCGGAGGAGGCGAACAAGGTTGGATATGAGACGGCCATGCGCTTTACTAAGGGAAAACATGCCTTTATCGTGGCTACCCATGTTGATCGTGCACACATTCATAACCACATTATTTTTAATTCGACTACATTAGACAGCACCAGAAAATTCCGAGATTTTCGCTTATCCGGTCTTGCACTGGCAAGGCTCAGTGATATCGTCTGTCTGGAACACCGGTTGTCGGTCATTATCCGGAAGCCCTATGGAGAGCGGCAGAAGAGAACGGAATACCCGGAGAAAAAATCGCAGCGGGATGAAATCTGCGAGGCCATTGATGCAGCATTGGCAAGAAATCCAAAAGACTTTCGGGAACTGATTGAAATTTTGCAGGAGGTCGGATACGAGTATAAAGATGGAAAACAGCCTGCCCTGCGGGGAAAAGGCCACGCCAGATTTGCTCGTTTCCGCTCTCTTGGCAAAGGATATTCGGTCGAAGAACTCTGCGAAGTGATTGCCGGAAATGCGGTTCACAAAAGCAAATTTGCAGAGAAAACCCGCACAAGCGCACGGTCTGCGCAGGTGCATCAGAGGACGGAGCTGTCGTTCCTGATTGATGTCCGTGCCAAAATGCAGGCGGGCAAAGGCGCGGGATATGCGCGTTGGGCGAAAGTCTTTAATCTGAAGCAGATGGCAAAAGCTATGATGTTCATGGAAGAGCATGGAATCAAGAACTATGCAGAGCTGAAAGAAAAGGCAGATGAAATTTCTGAAAAATGTGATGCGCTGCTGGAATCTGTAAAAGCAGATGAGGCACGGATGTCGGAAGTGTCAGTGCTGCGGAAGCATCTAATCAATTATGCCAAGACAAAAGATGTTTTTGCTGCGTATAAAGCATCCGGCTACGACCGGGAGTTCTATGAAGCCCATCGGGATATGCTGGCCTTGCGCAGCGCAGCAAAAAAGGCGTTTGATGCCTATAAGAAAGAGAACGGTTCTGACAAAAAGCTCCCGCGCATCAGCGAGCTGAACGCAGAGTATGCGATGCTTCTGGAACGAAAGAAAAGCTCCTATGCAGAGTACCGCAAGACCAAATCGGAAATGCAGGATTGGCTTGTGGCTCAGAAGATTGTGCAGGAAATCCTGAAAGAGGACGAGCAGAAAAAAGAGCAGCTGCATGAGCAGAAAGTGCGGCAGGAAGAAGAAAATAGACAGAGTAGTCGATGATGGAAAGTCCGGTGCAGTGTGGGTGTAATGCTCATGCTGCACCGGGCTTTTTTCTTTGGCAGGAACTGCCGTTAAAGCATCCGAAACGGATGCGCAGCCCGATGCCGCAGGCAGCGTTCTATGGGGATTGGGGAGTTTCCCCAACAAGCAGAAAATCGCTTTCGTGTCACGAAAGCCCTGCTTGCAGAAGAGCGGCACTTGCGAGAAGTCACCATTATTGATTTACTTAGCAAAGCGAGTGTGCTATAATTTTATCATGAGTTTTTATAGTTGCAAGCGTTGGTATGAATAAAGAAGGCGGTATGATATGGCGGTTTCCTACAATAGATTATTCAAAATGCTTATTGATCGAAAAATGATGAAAAAGGAATTATGCGAGTTGGCAGATGTGAGCCCAAGCACGATAAGCAAAATGGGCAGAGGCGAAATAGTTTCTATGGAAGTAATTGCACGGATTTGCCTCAAACTGAATTGCACAGTAGATGACATATTAGAAATTTTACCGGATAGTCCAGATTATGGGACGGACGAAAAGATAAAATAAGATTGATTGGACTGGAGGAGGAATACAGATGGCTACTATTTTTAATGAAGATAATACCATTGAGCAAATGATGCTTTCTACTCTTCAGAAGAATGGGTGGAAATATATTCCTGCCGAGGAACTTCCTCGTATGTATTCGGATGTACTTGTTGAACCAATGGTAAAAGAGGCCCTCATTCGCCTTAACCCGGAAATTGCGGAAGATCCATCCCGGGCAGATGAAGTTATTTATAAACTTAGGACACTTGTTTTGTCTGTTCAACCACATAACCTTGTCACTCAGAATGAGATTTTCAAGAAAATGATTTTCGAGGAAAACTCCTATCCTTTTGGTAAGGACGGACGCATGGTTCCGATTCGTTTCTTTGGTACTATGCGTAAAGAAGATCTTGCTCTCAACGAATATGTTGTGACCAATCAGTGGATATATCCTCAGGCCGAAGGTGGCAAGCGCTTAGATATTGTTCTTTTGATTAACGGTTTCCCGATTGCAATCGGTGAATTGAAAACTCCGGTTCGTAGTGCTATTACTTGGTTGGATGCAGCTGGCGATATTTCAGCTTATGAAAAAAGCATACCCGCCATGTTTGTAACCAACGTCTTTAATTTTGCTACCGAAGGCAAATGCTATCGCTATGGCTCTATCAACATGCCCATTAACATGTGGGGACCGTGGCACACAGCAATTCATAAGGCGGAAGGCAGTCTTGCTGATGTGAAAATCAGTGTTGAGGATATGATTTCACCGAAGAATGTCATGGATATTTTTCAGTTCTTCACGATGTTCGCTACTGATAAAAAATATCGCAAATATAAAATCATCTGTCGTTACCAGCAGTTTGAAGGCGCTAATATGATTGTGAATCGTGTTATCGCTGGCTACCCTAAGAAAGGTCTCATTTGGCATTTCCAAGGTTCCGGTAAATCTCTTCTGATGGTCTTTGCAGCACAGAAGTTGCGAATGATTCCGGAACTTAAAAATCCAACTGTCGTTATTGTGGATGATCGCATTGATCTGGAAACGCAGATTACTGCAACCTTTAATGCATCAGATATTCCGAATCTAACCAGTGCAGCCACAAAAGAAGAACTTCTTTCCTTCTTCCGTGGTGATATGCGAAAAATCCTTATTACTACGATTTTTAAGTTTGGTGAGGTTAGCGGTGAGCTGAATCCTCGTGATAACATCATCGTCATGGTCGATGAAGCTCACAGAACCCAGGAAGGTGATCTGGGTGAAAAAATGAGAATGGCTCTGCCGAATGCTTTCTTCTTTGGATTGACCGGTACGCCTATCAATCGTGTTGATAAAAACACTTTTGCAACCTTTGGTGCCGAGGAAGATCGCACTGGCTATATGAGCCGCTATTCTTTTTCTGACTCCATTCGTGACGGTGCTACGCTTCCTCTTCACTTTGAGCCGGTTCCTGTAGAGCTTCATGTGGATAAGGAAAAGCTGGATCGTGAATTTGAGGCTATGACCGATGAAGCTGGACTTAGCAAAGATGAAAAAAACGAACTTTCTCGCAGGGTGAACATGAAAGCAATCATGTACAACCCGGCTAGAATTCGTAAGGTATGTGAGCATATCGCTAAACATTTTAAGGAAAAAATCGAGCCTAATGGCTACAAGGGTCAGGTCGTTGTTTATGACCGTGAATGCTGCTTGATGTATAAGGCTGTCCTCGATGAGCTGCTCGGCGAAGAAGCCAGCACCATTGTTATGGATACCAACAACGATAAAGAAGACCGTTATAAGAAATATCGCAGAGATCGTGATGCCGAGGGCAAGGTTTTAGACACCTTCCGAGATCCTGCAAGCCCGTTAAAACTTGTTATTGTAACAGCTAAACTGTTGACCGGTTTTGACGCACCGATTCTTCAGGTAATGTATCTGGATAAACCCATGAAGGATCATACCCTGCTACAGGCGATTTGTCGTACCAATCGTATCTATGACCAGGGCAAAACACATGGTCTGATCGTTGATTATATCGGTATTTTTGATGATGTCGCGCGTGCACTGGATTTTGACGAAAACAGTATGCGTAAGATCATCACCAACATTGAAGAAATCAAGAAGCAGCTTCCGACACTCCTAAAAAAGTGCCTGGGATACTTCTTGGGTGTTGATAGAACAATTGAAGGTTGGGAAGGTCTCATGGCAGCGCAGGAGTGCTTACCAACAAATAAAGAAAAAGACGCGTTTGCTGCTGACTACCGTGTGCTGAATCGTGCGTGGGATGCTTTATCACCAGACGGTTTCCTGAATGCTTATAAAGCCGATTACCAGTGGCTGTCTCGTGTATATGAATCTGTGAAGCCGACGGATGGCCGAGGTGGATTGATCTGGGCCTCTTTGGGCGCAAAAACGATTGAGCTTGTTCATCAGAACCTAACCGTTGGTGAAGCGGATGAGGACGTGGAAATTCTGGCAATGGATGCCGACCTGATTGATGAGTTCTTAGAAAAGCAGAAAGATTTGAAGAAGACCACCAAAAAGATCGAAATCAATCTCGTAGCCAAAATCATGAATCACACCAAGGACCCGAAATTCATCAAGCTTGGTGAAAAGTTGGAAACATTGCGAGAAAAGCACGAACAGGGCCTGGTGACCAGTATCGAGTTCTTGAAACTTCTATTGGAATTGGCGAAGGAAGCAGCACAGGCTGAAAAAGAAGTAGTGCCAGAGCAGGAAGTTGATAAGGGAATCGCTGCGCTGACGGAACTCTTTAACGGTTTGAAAAACCGAAGCACTCCTGTTATTGTTGAGCGCATCGTTGCTGATATTGACAGCATTGTAAAAATTGTGCGTTTCGATGGCTGGCAGAGCACTACTGCTGGTAAGCAGGAAGTCAAGAAAGCCCTTCGCAGTGTTGTTTGGATCAAATACAAAATCAAGGATAAAGATGTCTTTGATAAGGCTTATAGCTATATTGAGCAGTATTACTAATAACAAAAAAGAAAGCGAGAAAACTAGATGATTGGAGCAATCATTGGCGACATCGTCGGTTCCAGATTTGAATGGGATAATCATAGGTCGAAAGATTTTGATTTCCTTACGCATAAATGTTTCTTTACCGATGATTCCGTCATGTCTCTGGCTGTATGTGATGCTTTGATGCATTGCAAGCCTGACTACAGTGATTTAAGTAATATAACGATTGAATCTATGCAGCGAATTGGACGGCCCTATCCACATTGTGGTTATGGTGGTTCCTTTTATCGTTGGATGTATTCGGACAATCCTCACCCATATAATAGCTACGGAAACGGAGCAGCAATGCGTGTCGGCGGATGTGGCTATGTAGCTAATTCTGTTGCTGAAGCCGCAGCACTTTCAAGAGCAGTTACCGAGACAACCCACAATCACCCAGAAGGAATTAAGGGGGCGGAAGCTACTGCCATTGCAGTCTATCTGGCTCGTACTGGCAGCAGTCTGATGGAAATTCAGGATTATATTGTGAAGAACTACTATCCGATTAACTTCACCTTGGATTCCATTCGTGATACCTACCAGTTTAACGAAACCTGCCAAGATACCGTCCCTCAGGCACTCGAAGCATTCTTTGAGTCTACCAGTTTTGAGGATGCTATTCGCAACGCCATTTCTATTGGAGGTGACAGTGACACCTTGGCGGCTATCACCGGTGCTGTTGCCGAGGCGTACTATGGTGTACCTACTGATATCAGGAAACACGCTCTTACATTTTTGGACGAGCGTCTCCTGAAAATTCTCCTGGAATTTGAAAATGAGTATCCTGCTAAATTTGAGAAAATTCAGGAAAGTGGTAGCGTAGGTGTAAAACCTTCCACAGGTAAAAAAGTAAAGACAGGAGGTCGTGCTGAGATGATGCAATCCGCTATGGATATAGCTGATATGGAATTGGAAGCCAGTGCCGCACATCCGGAAGAAACAACCAGTCAGAAGCTGTTTTCTCACCTGTTTGAAGCCTGCAATATTCTGCGTGGCCCCATCAATCAGGACGAATATAAGAGTTATGTAACGCCTATTCTTTTCTTCAAGCGTCTCTCCGACGTTTATGATGAAGAAACTCAAGTTGCTCTCGAAGAATCTGGTGGTGACGAGGAATACGCCAGCTTCCCGGAAAATCACCGCTTTGTCATTCCGGAGGGCTGCCACTGGAAAGATGTTCGTGAAGCAAGTGAAAATGTCGGTGTAGCTATTGTTACAGCCATGAATGGAATCGAACGTGCTAATCCCGATACGCTGAGTGGTGTGTTCAGTAGCTTTGATGATGCAAACTGGACTGATAAAACAAAACTATCTGACGAGCGTCTGAAAGACCTGATTGAACATATGTCCAAAATCAAGGTCGGTAATAACAATTATTCCGCAGATGTAATGGGTGACAGTTACGAATTTCTGATTAAGAAATTTGCTGACCTCTCCAAAAAGAATGCCGGTGAATTCTACACGCCGCGTTCGATTGTCAAATTACTTATTATGCTGATGGCTCCTAAGGCCGGAGAGACCGTTTACGATCCAGCCTGCGGTACGGGTGGTATGCTCATTGAGGCTATCCGGTATATGCATGATGACAAGTTGACCTATGGAAAAATCTACGGTCAGGAAAAAAATCTGGCAACCTCTGCTATCGCTCGAATGAATCTGTTCTTGCATGGTGCACGAGATTTCAAAGTGACACAGGGCGATACCTTACGCTCCCCGAACTATCTGGAACGTGGATCATTGCAGACCTTTGATTGCGTAGTCGCAAATCCACCGTTTTCGCTCAAAAACTGGGGAGCTGAACAATTCAGCAGCGATATTTACGGTAGAAATATTTGGGGATGCCCGACCGATTCCAATGGTGATTTTGCATGGCTTCAGCACATGATTAAGTCTATGAATCCGAAAACTGGTCGTTGTGCTGTGGTGCTGCCGCAGGGAGTGCTCTTTAGAAGCGGCAAAGAAGGTGAGATTCGCAAGCACCTTGTGGAATCCGATAAACTGGAAGCTATCATTACGATGGCCAGTGGTGTATTCTACTCTACTGGTGTTTCTGCCTGCATTCTTTTCTTAAATAATGATAAAGCTCCTGAGCATCGTGGCCGTATTTGTATGATTGATGGCTCCGGAATTTATACTCCCCAGAGAGCACAGAACATTATGACCGAAGAAGATATCCAAACCGTATTCAACTACTATACGGAATACGAAGATGTTATCGAAAAGGTCAAAATCGTTACGATTCCAGAAATTCGGGAGAAAGACTTTTCTCTTGCGATTAACAACTATATCGAAAAGAAGGAGCAGGAAACTGTTCCTCCGGCAGAAATCCGTAGACAGTATTTTGAGGCTTACAAAGAAATGATTGCAGCCGAAGAAAAGATGCGTAAACTCTTGCTGGAAGGAGGTTATATCAGTGAGTAAAAGAATAACCATTGAGGAACTGCAATCCTATCTTTGGAACTCCGCTGTCCTCCTAAGAACTAATATTGATGCTGGTGCTTATAAACAATATATTTTTCCGCTGCTGTTCTTCAAGCGCATCTGTGATGTATACGATGAAGAAACTGCTCTTGCTATCGAAGAATATGGTGATGACGCTGCCGAATTTGATGCTGACGAAATCCATACCTTTGTGGTTCCCAAGGGGTATCACTGGAACGATGTGCGTGCCGTATCCGAAAATGTTGGTGTGGCCATTGTTGAGGCATTCCGCAAAGTGGAAAATGCCAACATTGACAAGTTACAAGGTATTTTTGGTGATGGTGCCTGGACAAATAAGAACAGGCTCCCTGATAGGTTGTTGAAGGATCTGTTGGAGCACTTCAGTACCAAGACACTCTCTATTGCTAACTGCCCGGAAGACGAACTTGGTCAAGGATACGAATACCTGATCAAAAAGTTCGCTGATGACAGCGGTCACACAGCACAGGAGTTTTACACGAATCGTACTGTTGTGCATTTGATGACTGAGATGTTGAAGCCGGAGTCGGGGGAATCTATCTATGATCCGACCTGTGGTAGTGCAGGTATGCTTATTTCTGCTATTGCGTACTTAAAAGAGCAAGGTAAGGAATGGCGAAATGTGGCTGTTTACGGTCAGGAAATCAATGCGCTTACCTCTGCTATTGGCAAGATGAATCTGTTTCTGCACGGAGTTAAGGACTTTAATATCGTAAATGGAGATACTTTGAAAGCACCGGCCTTCGTTGAGAATGGTAGACTGAAGCAATTTGACCTTATCCTGGCAAATCCGCCGTACTCAATTAGTCAGTGGGATCGCGCAGCATTTGAAAGTGATAAATATGGTCGTAACTTCTTGGGTGTGCCTCCGCAAGGTCGTGCTGATTATGCATTCCTTCAGCACATTATCGCAAGTCTGAAGGACAATACTGGCCGATGCGCTATCCTGTTCCCGCACGGAGTTCTTTTCCGTAATGAGGAAAGTGCAATGCGTGAAAGACTGGTGCGCAGCGATAAAGTAGAATGTGTTATCGGTCTCGGACCGAATCTTTTCTACAACTCTCCGATGGAAGCTTGTATCATGATTTGTCGGATGAATAAGCGCCCTGAACGTCGTGGACAGGTGTTGTTCATCAATGCGGTAAATGAGGTTGAGCGCAAAAATGCGCAGAGCTATCTGGAAGAACGGCACATCGCTCGAATTGCTGCCGCGTATGACAGCTATGTTGATGATGCTGATTTTGCAAAGGTAGCTACTATTCAGGATATTGCAAATAATAACTTCTCCTTGAGCATTCCTCTGTATGTGAAACCAGAGGTTAACGAAGAAGATATAGATAATCGTAATGTTCAGGAGCATTATGATAGTTGGCTAGCTGCTTCCGAAATGATGAAACTGAGCTATGAAAAATTGAACGCACTATTAGTAAAGGAGGCAGATGTCAATGAATAAAGTCCTTCTTGGCGATGTCGCTGTAGAACATAAGGAGACATGCAAAGGCAGCAAGGATGGCTATCCTATCGTTGGGCTGGAACACCTGATCCCGGAAGAGATTACATTGACTGCTTGGGATGAAGGCAGCGAAAATACGTTCAGTAAGATGTTCCGCAAGGGGAATGTCTTGTTTGGCCGCCGCAGAGCCTACCTCAAAAAGGCTGCTGTTGCTCCATTTGATGGCATCTGCTCTGGTGATATCACTGTTATCGAAGCAAAACCTGACCGTATTCTGCCGGAGTTGCTCCCGTTCATCATCCAGAATGATGATTTGTTTGACTTTGCTGTCGGCAAATCCGCAGGCTCCCTTTCACCTCGTGTAAAATGGGAACACTTGAAGAATTACGAGTTCAAGCTCCCTGATATGGAGAAACAAAAGGAATTGGCTGAACTACTCTGGGCTATGGATAACACGAAGAAATCCTACCAGAAGCTGATTGCGGCCACGGATGAACTGGTGAAATCTCAATTTATCGAGCGCTTTGGAAAACCAGGAACAGACCCGTTTGGATGGGGGCTAACTACGCTAGGAGAGTGTTGTGAGCTTAACCCTCGGAAGCCGAAGGACATGAATACGAATATCGACTACTCATTTGTTGCAATGCCTTCTGTCAGCGAGGATGGTCGCATTGACAGCTCCATCGAGAGGCCGTATTCGGAAGTGTGTAAAGGGTTTACATATTTTGGTGAGAATGATGTGCTCTTTGCGAAAATAACGCCTTGCATGGAAAATGGAAAGGGCGGAGTTGCGAAAAAACTAAAAAATGGAGCTGGCTTTGGATCTACAGAATTTCATGTTCTTAGGCCCATTAAGGGTATCAGTGATCCATATTGGATATACATCCTAACGATATTTCCGAAATTCCGCTCTGATGCTGAAAAAGTTATGACTGGTACTGGCGGTCAGCGACGAGTACCAATCACATATTTGAATGAGTATCCCATAGCACTGCCACCCATTGATCTTCAAGAACAGTTCGCAGCCTTTGTCCGGCAGAGCGATAAATCAAAATTTGAACTCGAAAAGGCTCTTTCTGAGCTGACCGCAACATATAAACGCATCATTGCAGAGAATCTTGGCTAATTGATATGGTCATGTAGTTTCCTCCGGCTCGTGGACAACCGGATAACGGAGGGTACGAAAAGGAGGAAGCACCATGATCAATCAGATAATCACAAACATAAAACAAGATTTGTCACAAATCCTAACACCAGATCAAATGGAAGCGCTATCGAGGACTCTAAATAAGCATCTGCCGATGTTGACTGTGGAAAAAGCCGCGGTAGAAAGTATAAAGAATGATATGCTTCCGTTGTTTATAGCTGCAAAGCGTGTGGAAGGCTGCTCTGAAAAGTCTCTGCGCTATTATGAATCAACGATTCGCAATATGCTGGAGACCATCAATAAGCCTGAATGCCAGATCAGCACTGAAGATTTACGAGGCTATCTCGATACATACCAGCGTCGAGGCACTGTCAGCAAGGTCACTTTGGATAATGTAAGACGCATCCTTTCTTCTTTTTTTGCATGGTTGGAGGATGAGGACTATATTGTTAAAAGCCCAGTGAGAAGGATTCACAAGGTTAAGACCGGGAAAACGGTGAAAGAGACCTATTCCGATGAAGCGTTGGAGCTTATGCGAGACCACTGCGACAATACGCGAGACCTTGCAATGATTGATCTATTGACTTCTACTGGCATTCGTGTCGGTGAATTGGTTAAGCTCAATCGTTCTGATTTGGATTTTGAGAATCGCGAGTGCATTGTATTTGGCAAGGGTAATAAACAGCGGAAGGTCTACTTTGACGCAAGAACGAAAATCCATTTGCAACGTTACCTGTCAGAACGTACAGATGGTAACGAATCTCTGTTTGTATCCCTTCTGAAGCCTTACGAGCGTTTGCAAATCAGCGGTGTTGAAATTCGTCTCCGGAAAATTGGTCGTGAATTGAACTTTAATAAGGTACATCCTCACAAGTTTCGTAGGACGTTGGCTACAATGGCCATCGATAAGGGTATGCCTATCGAGCAGGTGCAGCAACTTCTGGGTCATCAAAGCATTGATACGACATTGCAATATGCTATGGTGAACCAGAATAACGTGAAGGAATCGCATAGAAAATACATCGGATAATGCTGTCAGCTGTTTGCAATTCTCAATTTATCGGGCCAGCTGGCCACAAGGATTTCACCGGTCATACCGCTTCCGCAAGGAGGTGTGCATAATGGCGAAATATCGGTTTGAACAGATTGCAATCAACAGCACTGAAAAGAAAAAGCCTGTTGAAGAAGATCGCTTCACCTATCTTGGTCTTGAACATCTTGATTCAGGAAGCCTCAAAGTTACTCGATTCGGTTCGGAGGTAGCTCCAATCGGTGAAAAACTGGTGATGCACAAAACGTAGAGCCTACCAGAAGAAAGTTGCCATCGCACCATTTGATGGTATTTTCTCTGCACATGGAATGGTTCTGCGACCTAGAGAAGACGTAATTGACAAGAGCTTCTTTCCGCTGTTTATCAGCTCGGACTATTTCTTGGATGCTGCCATCAAGATCTCCGTTGGATCGTTATCACCAACTATTAACTGGCGCGACCTTAAAACGCTTGAATTTGAATTGCCTGATTTAGCG
>ENA-OPCT01000372-OPCT01000372.1-human-gut-metagenome-genome-assembly--contig:-NODE-372-length-25155-cov-39.740080_pt1 | contig 25155 bp, 20 predicted proteins | sample MGYA00241572_ERZ501495 | MGnify/ENA primary metagenome ERZ501495 (study PRJEB25962, sample SAMEA2042580) | human gut metagenome | biome: human gut; feature: human-associated habitat; material: faeces... | reverse complement strand
GGAGTGGGAATGAAAGTTAAGAACAAGCCTTGACACAGTTTAATTTACACCCCCAACAGCGAGGGCTGCAAACGGTATTGTTACCGTCTGCAGCCCTTAATTATGTTAGTATCAGAAGCGTAAAATTACACTCCCTGACCTGGGTAGTTCGGATCATTCGAGCCGAAGCCTGGACCCATACTATCCCATTCTTCTTGCGATATTCCACCTCCGGTACTTCCTCCACCGGTTTCTCCTCCACTTCCTGCCAGAATGCAAGGTGTATTCATTTCAAATACCTGAATTGCAGGTGATATATATTCTTTCTTCTTCATAATTCCTTGCTTATTAATTATTTAACACTAAATTTCTTTCCATTCTTGATATAGATGCCCTGGCGAGGTGTTCCCATTACGCGCTGGCCCTCTAAGGTATAGATGGCTGATGAACCAGTCTGTTTGCCATCTCCTAAGCTGATAATGCGGATACCTGTAGTAGAACTGTCATCAGGCAAACCGATGCTGAACAGCATGGTACGTGAAGAAGCCGACTGCGATGGCTGGACGTTCAGATACATGCGATAAGGAGACAAATCACCTGTGTGGATACCAAACTTACCATCTTCACGGAAACTGTAGCTTCCCTCTGCCATAGGAGTAGTTGTATAAACACCACCTATTGAGGCACTTTCCAGTTCATGGCAGATAGTCATAAAGCCAGTCTTGCCATCCCAGTCTCTCAGAGTCAACGACTTGGCTGCTGGAGCAACGTTGTACTCTACATTCTGTGCCTTTGCAACCAAATTCAGAGCTGTGCCCTCAGCACCAAGCTTAACAATCATTGGTGTACCAGCCTTGATGACAGACTGCTCATCGAGCATAAGAACGAATTTCAATACACTTGCATCATTTGTAGGCATGTGAATCATCATATCTCCTACCGGATAGCACTTCTCTGCACCTGCAACATCAGCTACATTGATATCGAAAGGAAGGCAGAGTGTTACATAACCCTTCTGTCCCTCAGTGAGCTGACGGCTATACTGCAGGTCCTTAATCGTGAACTGAGCCTGGGTGTTGATGGCTGAAGCATCGGTAAGGGTCAGTTCCTTGACATAGAACTTGCCATCTGTTGACTTTGTTGCCTCCAGCTTTCCATCTTCATCTGCTACATACTTATGCTCAGGGCAGTTCTCGTTGCGGCAGCCCATGTGATAGATGTGCTTGTCGGCATCGAACTTAGGACTGGTTAAAGTGGCAGATGCTACGTGAACCAATTCATTCTCAGAAGTACTGTTGCTATATGAGGAAGCCGTTCCATCGCAGCAAGTGAACGATCCATGATATACAGTATTGCCCTCTTCAGCAACAAGTACAGGATAAGCATCTGTGCCGAGTTTCTGATACCAAACCAGTTCACCTTCTGATTTGCTTCCGTTGAGCAGGTAAGCCACTTCACCGCTGTTCAGCTGCTCTGGGGTGAATGCCTTGACCACATCAGCTTCATTCTTACCGTCAGGATAGGTCAATGAGCCTTTTCCGATAGCCTTGACAGCATTACCTGTCTGCTCAATTTTATTGATGGTAAGCTTCGAGCTGCTGTTGTATGCCAAGATGCCAGAAGCGGTGCTGGAGGAATTGTCAATGTTTCCAACAAGGAGACCGGCACGATCTGCAGAAGTAGCAGTAACATTACCAGTGCCAAGCACATTGTTCAGATTGCATATATAACCATTTCCTATCAGGTTTCCGACATAATTAGTTCCCGTTACATCGCCATAGTTGGCACAATTCTGAATGGTTCCTGAGTCAAAATATCCAGCAATGCCGCCAACTTGTTTTCCCGTACCTGTTACGACACCATAATTGGCGCATGAAATGATGGATTTGACGGATTGCCAATAGTTACCTACAATACCTCCTACAACATTTGCACCATTCACCTTTGCATGGTTTTCGCAGTTGCCGATGTCGCCACTTGCCATTCCTGCTATTCCGCCAACTTGCTCTTTTCCTTCTACCGAACAGTTAGCCAAGGTCTTGATATTTTCAATAATACAAAGCTTTTCGAATCCTACCAAAATTCCAGTACAATGATCACCAGTACTCTTTACCTTCGCATTGTCGAAAGTGATGTTCTTGATGCTGCCCTTTTCTGCATAGCCGAAGAAACCGAGATGTTCAGAGGCGGCATTGATGATGTAGAGATTACTGATGGTCTTCCCGTTGCCATCGAATGTACCTTGATACTTATTACTAGCGAAGTTGCCGATAGGAGTCCAGCTGAGCTCTGCTACCTGCTTTTCGGCATCAGCCTTATGGCATACAGTGCTCATATCAATTTCTTTCACATCATCGGCAATCTTTGCGCAGGCTTCCATGTTACCTTCATTCACGAAGTCACGGAACCACGCCAGATGCTCTGCCGTCTTCAGCACAAATGGTTCCGCCTCAGTTCCTTTACCAGTCATGCCTGTTGGCAATTCACCATCAAGACCATTCATTTTTACATTGAGCTTGACTTCGCCTTCAATGGCATTGCCATCATATTCTCTTACACCGATATAATAAGTGGCGCCTTTCGTTATAGTATAGATGATTTTGAAGTCAAGCCAATTGCCAGAATCATCGTAAGTCAAGCGAGATGCAGCCGTAGGGCTCTCCCAGAGGGTGCCATAGGTATTATAGCCGTTGCTGTTTGCCGTCACCTCCAATCTGCCATCTTCTGGAGCTGTATATTTATAAAGATTGTAACCGCTGATTTCATCCCTACTGACATCCGTTTTTTCGATTGTTATGAGATTGTTACCCAATGTCAAGGAAGGAATTTCTTTCTGACACATCGTACACTTGTCGTTCTCACCATATTTGTGTCCGGTAGCTGATACTACAAGAGTGCTCACTCCTTGTGTCAACAGCTCGTCTGAGAAAGACTTATGACAAAGATTACATTCCCAATATTCTATTTTGCCATCTGTGGTGCAGGTAGCAGCCACGGATTCGTGATGTATGGGACTATCGCCATGCTTAACCGTTAATGTGCCCTCTTGTGCTGGCTTTGTGTTGGTAAATGTAACTGTACTTTCCACCTCGCCTAAACAATTCAATGTCGCATTACCTGAGTAAACCTCATCAGCAGAGCCAAGTAAAGGATAATCGTTTTTGCCCAGTTTTTGCCCCCATTTTGCACTTCCTGAGACATTTTTCTGGAGCAGATTGGCAACCATGCCGCTCTTCAATTGTTCTGCGGTGAATGCCATTATCTTTTCAGCTGATGTCAATGAGCCTCCTCCGATAGCCTTGACGGCATCGCCTGTCTGCTCAGTTCCATTGATGGTAAGCTTCGCGCTGCTGTTGTATGCCAAGATGCCAGAAGCGGTGCTGGAGGAATTATCTATGTTTCCAACAAGGAGACCGGCAGAATTTCTAGAAGTAGAAGTAGCAGTAACATTACCAGTGCCAAGCACATTGTTCAGATTGCATTCATCAGCACATCCTATCAAGTTTCCGACATAGAAAGTTCCCGTTATATCACCATAGTTGGCACAATTCTGAATGGTTCCTGAGACAAAATATCCAGCCATGCCACCAACACTGTTTCCCGTACCTGTTATGACACCATAATTGGCGCATGAAGTGATGGATTTGCCGGAATACGTATACTCACCTACAATACCTCCTACAAAATTTGCACCATTCACCATTGCATGGTTTTCGCAGTTGTCGATGTCGCCATTTGCTCTTCCTGCTATTCCGCCAACGTAGTTTTTTCCTTCTACCGAACAGTTAGCCAAGATCTTGATATTTTCAATACAAGAGCCTGCAACTCCTACCAAAATTCCAGTACAATAATCATCAGCAGTAGTCTTTACCTTTGCATTGTCGAAAGTGATGTTCTTGATGCTGCCCTTTTCTGCATAGCCGAAGAAACCGGCTTCGCAGGGGATACCGATAAACTCAGAGATGTCATTGATGTAGAGATTTCTGATGGTCTTCCCGTTGCCGTCAAATGTACCTTGGTACATATTTTCAATATTATCAGAGTTACCGATAGGAGTCCAACTGACTTCTTTAGTATACTTGGTGCCATCCTTCGCATGGCAGAACTCTGCCAAGTCAATATCTTTAGTCAGCGTGGCTGAAATAGTAGTATAACCACTATTCACCTGGTCGCGGAACCACGCCAGTTCGGCAGCTGTGGATATCTGATAGGGATTGTCTACTCCATTACCAATGGAAGGCTTGGAAGGTGTTTGTGCCCATGCCCCCCCATAAGGCATGAGGATAGCCATCACGAGCAGGAGCATCGTGACGAGCCGATTCGATTTGTGTAATTGTTTCTTTTTCATACACGTTTTGTTGTTAAATGATTAATGTTAATATTTTGTCTTATATATCTGCTTGCCAGTTTATCGCAAAGATCAGGAGCTTTCCTCTATGATGGGATAGGCTTCGCCATCATGTCCATTGGATCATCAGAGCGAAGATCATTCCTGGAAACATAAGAGGCTTGCCTGCATGATGAACAGGTATGCCGAACAGCAATCCGGCATGGCTCCAATCTAGCAATCATGCTGCAAATATACAAAAAATAATTGAAATAAGGTGTCGCATTCCCATGCCTAGGTGTCGCATTCCTATCATTTAGGTGTCGCATTGGTGGGGGAATGCGACAACTAAAAGGGATTTTTTCGATAAAAATGTCGCTTCTCTCTGGTGTTTTACAAAAATTAGCAATTTAGGCTTCCTGTCATCCAGAGCAGCATTTGTAGCCGGATAGTCACTCTTTTCCGTCTCTCAGAGCCTCCCGGAAGTCCGTTTTGCGTGATGCCAATAATACGAAAAAAGGGGCAGCATGTTCGTTCTACAGTCCCTAGATATAACCTTCGCGAAGCCTGTAATGAATCTTTTTATCGCACCCTTTAGAAAGATATAATTGTAAAGATTATGTATCTTTTATGGTATTTATATACACCTCCAAGAATACTGCTCAACTACCCATGTACGGCGAAACGCCGTATCAAGTATATCAACTCGCTGATTTACAACATATTGCTTACTCCATTTTGCATGTAGTTTAAGTACAAACTGAAGGCCCGTTTCAAAAAGATTTTGAGAATCTGGGGGAATTTTAGGCAAAAAGATTTTGAGGAAAAGAATATTTTATGTATATTTGCCCCCAATTGTAACATCAACAAGTAAAAATTTTGAAGATATTCATTATGAAACAAAGGAATACAGACATCGACTGGATAAGAGCCATACTCATTATTCTCATGATATTGATTCATATCGTGAGCTTCGGCAGCGCATACCCCCAGCTCAAGGCAGGCATTCTCTCGTTCATGATGCCTACCTTCCTCATCATTACTGGCTATCTCGTGAATATCGAGAAAAGCCCAAAGGAGATGGGAAGATACCTGATGTGTCTCGCCTTGCCTTACGTCATCATGGTAACCGGTTTCTCTGTCCTCTCCTATTTCATGCCGGTGAGAGATGGCATCACGGAACTGTCACTCTCTCAGATTTGTGAGAAGATATTCGTTACTTCCATCGGTCCTTATTGGTTCATCCAGACCATGATTATCTGCGGCATTCTCTATTACGTCAGTTTCAAGGGAGCAACCTGGGGAACCCTCAGACAGGGAAAAACGACGATGAGCACCACCACAAGCCTCTTCATCTTCGCCACCCTACTCCTGCTCCTGTCCAAGACACCCGCTCTTTCGCCCAGTGCCGCCACCTATTATTTCATCGGAGTGGTACTCAGACAATGCCATATCGGCTTTGACAGAATTTTCCGTCCTTCACCGGTTGCCCTGCTGCTCTGGATCAACTTACTGGGCTTAGAAGAATGGTACGACTGGGGCACGCTCGCCATCGTCTTCTCCTGCTGGTGCTGCATTTCATCCCTGATGTGGATACACAGCCTCATCAAACGCCTACAGGATCATGCCAGCGTCCGAAAGACAGAAGACACCTTATTATATATAGGCCGCAACACGCTGCCTATCTACCTCTTCCACCCCATCTTTACGATGGCAGCCAAGTTTTATCATCCCCTCTTTAGCTGGGACAGGAGCGAGATTATCTTCGCCCTCGTTACCATCGGCATCGCCATAGCCGGAAGCATCGGCATCGCCAAGATGATGGAGAAGACCCATCTGGCTTATCTCTTCGGAAAAGGAAAGATGCTGAGATAAATAATACCAGGATATATTTGGTAATTTGGAGATTTTGAAGTACTTTTGCAACATGAATATCAAGAACAAGATAAATAATATGGATGATGCCAAGCGGGAGAAGCTGGGCGAAGTCATCAGATTCGGAATCGTAGGCGGACTGGCTACGGTGCTGCAATATGTCATCTATCTGGCTATGATGCCGGCGCTGACCCATTTCATCCCCAACATGGGCGACCACAGTCTGGCTACCACAGCCAACACCATCGCCTACATCGTGAGTTTCATCTTCAATTTCATCGCCAGTACCCGCTATACATTTAAGGTAAAGGCGAATGCCAAGCGCGGAGCAGGATTCACCCTCTCCCACATCGTCAACTACTCGATGCAGACCCTCTGCCTCAACCTCTTCGTAGGCTTGGGTCTAGCCAAACAGCTGGCTATGATACCCACCCTCTGCATCTGCATCCCGGTAAACTTCCTCCTGGTAAGGTTCTTCCTGAAGAAATAAGGGGATTCCTAAAACACGATAAAAGAAAGATATGAAAAAGATATTCGATATTTTTAAAATCAAGAAAGAGGAAAGAGTTTCAGCACTCGTCGCACTCATCATAGCATGTGCCCTCAATGCCCTGACTGTCATCAAATACCACAGCCAGTTCTCGCAGATTACAGAGAATTATCACAAACTCTTTGTCAAGACCTTCCATGTGGCAGGTTTCGACCCGCTTACCTATAGCATCGTATCTCACTGGGACACAGAATATAACGTATACCGCCACCCGCTGCTGGCGTTCTTCATGTATATCCCGAATCAGATAAATCAAGGATTGATAATGCTTACCGGCATCAACTGCGTTCAGTTTGTCGTGGGAGCTATCCTGGTGTTCTGCGCCTTCTATTCCTTCATTTTCCTTTACCGTATATTCAGAGAAGTGATTGGTACAGAGCGCTTTGATGCCAATCTGCTCTCTGCCTTCTATTTCTCTTTCGCCTATGTGATGGTTTCAGCGATGGTACCCGACCATTTCATCATGTCGATGATCATACTCCTCTGTACCCTGTATATCACAGGTGTATGCATGAAGAAAGGCAGACAGCTTACCATCTGGCAGACTATCCTGCTCTTTGTATTTACAGCGGGCGTATCGCTCAACAATGGTCTGAAGACCTATCTTGCCGCCCTCTTCACCAATGGCAGAAAGTTCTTCAGCATCAAATACTTCCTGATAGGAGTTATCCTTCCTGCAGCCCTCATGTGGGGCTTTGCAAGATGGGAATACCGCACCTTCGTATGGCCTAAGGAGATGGCAAGGCACGAGGCTAAGATGAAGAAAAACAAGGAAGCCACAGCCAAGATTTACCAGCAATACCGCGACAGCACTGGCGTGAAAGACTCGGCAAAGGTAGAAGCTGCCGTCAAGAAAATCATCAAGGATAAAGCGCATGCCAAATATGTTCGTGACCATAAACAGATATGGAACAAGAACACGGGCAAGCCTATCGCCAAGGGCGAATTCATGAACTGGACCGACAAGACGACCTCCCGCTCGCAAACTCTGGTCGAGAATTTCTTCGGTGAAAGCATCATGCTGCACCAGCAGAACCTTCTGGGCGATGTATTGCGCAACCGTCCGGTTATCGTGAAATACCAGTCTGCGGTCAATTATGTGGTAGAGGCATGCATCGTTGTGCTTTTCTTACTTGGCATCCTTGCCGGAAGAAAATCAAAGTTCCTCTGGCTCACCCTGACGTTCTTCCTCATGGATGCTGCCCTCCATATCGGCTTGGGCTTCGGTATCAACGAGGTATATATCATGACTGCCCACTATATGTATGCCCTTCCTATCGCCATCGCCTTCCTGGCGCTCAAGGCAAAAGGAAAGAACCTGAAATGGGCTTTCAGAGGATTGATGCTAGCTATCACCCTCTATCTGTGGATTAGCAACGGATACCTGCTGGTAGGCTATATGCTAGGATAAAGCCCCATAAGAAGCCTTTATCCAGCAGATGATATCCTCATGCTTCATATCAAACTTACGGGCAAAGAGGCGGTTGCTTTGTTCCAGCTCCTCTTTGTCTGCCATAGTCCAGACGTATGGATTGCCCCGTTTCCAGTCGATGAGTCGCATACATCCTTCGTATTCATCCTTTTCAGAATACAGGGCAGCCCGGAAGTCGGGATGATTCCATACCAGGGTCTGCAGGAAGAACTCATCAGGGCAGAAGGTATAATTGAATCTCTTCAGCACAAACGGCTTCTTGCTCACCACATATTCCACGCATGCCTGCGTGATGCTCACCCAGTTGGCTCCCTTGGCAAAATCCATCTTCTGGCGATGCAGGAAAGGCATGAGCAGCATCGAAAGATATTTATTCAGTCGTCTGGTAATGGCATTCAAAGCCCCATACTTCGAGCGGGTAAGACTGGTAAATAGCCAATAACGCATCATCTTCCGGCGGCAATCCCATTCAAATTCCTCACCATGATTGATGCCCACAAACTCCTTACCCTGATGCTCCTCAAAGAACTGATGGATGTAATCCTGCGATTTGATAGGTAAATCCTGACCACTCAGCAGATGGTAGTAGGCATAAGGTCCATGCTTCAAAGCCTCCTCGAAAAGCACATACTCCGCCTTAATCTGGCTCAGATTTCCCCAACGCACATCCACCCTCTGTTCCAATACAAAGAGGCGTGCCTTGGAAAGAACCAGCGGTTCAGCACCATCCAGCATATCCGATTTCCGGTCGATATGCAGAAATATATCATTGCGCTCATCATCGAGCATCGACAGCAATACCCTCAGAAGCGGTAAACTGCCATGAGCCATTATCAAAAAAGCATGTTTCATTGTCATTATTTATCTTTATTATCCAACTGTCCGTCCTGATGACTTTTTCATCATCATTGCGACAAAGATACACCAAATAAAAGAGAATACAAAATAAAACTCCGTTTTTATCAGAAAAAAGACACAAAATAGAGCCTTTCTTTTTGAATATTCAGAAAAAACAATTACTTTTGCAGCGCTAAGAAGGAGATGCGGCATGCATCAGCCCAGCAAAAAAAAATAATCAGAGAATGAACAATATATTTAGAATTAAAAAAGAAGAAAGGCTCTTTGCCTTGATTACACTCATCGTTATCATCGCCTTCAATGTGCTGATGATAACCTATCATTTTGATGATTTCGGCAAACCGAAAGCAGGATTCTGGACGCTCTTCACCAAGAACTTTCAGATTTCAGGTTTCGACCCTTACACCTACCTTACCCTCTCGAAGTGGAAGGTGTATTACACGGAGTATCGCCATCCCATGCTCCCTTTCTTCCTCTATCCTTTCTCGCTACTGAACGGCTGGCTGATAGAACTCACCTCCCGCAACTGGGCAACTTCCATCGTGGCGGTGATGATGACATTCTTCTCCACCTACTCCACCCTCTTCTTCAGAAGAATCTTCAGAGAGGTGATGCAGCTGAAGGCTATAGACAGCAATGTGCTCACAGCGATGCTTTTTTCCTTTGCCTACGTGCTGCTCGTCACCTTTGTGGATGACCATTTCGGCATGTCGCTTTTCTTCCTGTCGATGACACTTTATCTGGCAGGCAAACAGCAGCAGGAACACCGCAGCATGCCTTGGTGGCAAACAGCCCTGCTCTTTTTCTTCACGGCAGGCATCACGCTGAGCAATGGCGCCAAGACCTTCCTTGCCGCCCTCTTTACCAATGGCAAAAAACTCTTCCGTCCGAAATATCTGGCATTGGGCATCATCTTGCCTACCCTCCTGATAGGTGCTGCAGGCATCTACCAGAATAAGGCATTCATTATTCCTAATCGCCTGGAAGGAGAACGGCTCGTGGCTCAGAAAGCTGCTAAAGACAGTACTTTTAGGGCAAAGATGGAACAGAAACAGAAGCACGATAAGGTCATCGCTGGCAAGAATATCCAGAAACGGGGCATGCTTTCATGGGCAGATATGTCTATCTCCCGTTCAGAATCATTGGTAGAAAACGTTTTTGGCGAATCGCTTATCCTGCACAGAGAACATCTGCTGGAAGATATCCACAGCCACCGCCCGATATTCGTGAAATACCAGACACCCGTTCCTTATATCATAGAGGGTATCATCGTGATTCTGCTGTGTATGGGCTTTTGGATGGGAAGACGCTCTGCCTTTCTCTGGCTCACTGCCTCATGGGTGACATGCGATGCCTTCATTCATCTGGTCATGGGATTCGGACTGAACGAGGTTTATATCATGGCTGCCCATTGGGCGTTCATCATTCCGGTTTGTATCGGATATATCATCAGAAACTGTAAGGAGAAATATCTGCCTTATCTTCGTGGAACACTCGCAGTTATCACCATCTTCCTGTTCTTCTATAACAGCACGCTGATATTCGAGTATCTCACAAGATAAAAAAAAGAGAACCCGACAAGATAAAAAAGTATCTTAGATTAAAACTATCATGCTGAAAATAAGTATCTTAACTCCTATCTATGGGGTAGAAAAATATATCGAACAGTGCGCCCGTTCACTGTTCGAGCAGTCGTATGCGTCTATCGAATACATCTTTGTAGATGACTGTACCCCCGATAAAAGTATCGGTATCCTACAATCGCTCCTGAAAGAATATTCTGAAAGAGCACAACAGGTACGCATCATCCACCACGACAGAAACCGGGGCGTGGGAGCTGCAAGACAGACGGCACTGATGGCGGCTACAGGCGATTATCTTTTATTTGCCGATAGCGACGATATGCTGCCGGAAGATGCAGTTGAGAAGCTGGCAGGAAAAGCAGATAGTAGCCATGCCGACCTGATTGATGGCGGCTACCGGGAGTGGTGCGATGAAAAAGCAGGCAGACTCCAGAAACCTTTTGATGTTTCTGATGAGAAGCTGCTCAAACTGCTTGTCTGCCAGAACATCATCACCAACCGGCTGTGGGGCAGAATCTATAAGCGTTCGCTCATCATGGAGCACAGGATATTCTTTGAAGAGGGCATCAACTATGCGGAAGATCTTTTCTGGAATGCCCAGTTCATGTTCTACGGCAAAAAGGTGAACATTGATGATGCAGTATATTACTACCGCACCGACAACGAGAATTCCTACAATCACAACATCTCTGAAAAGAATCTTCTGTCATACTTCAAATCAACCCGCCGACTCATCGATTTCTTCGAGCAGAACGATAAGAAGCATCAGTACCTCAGAGCCACAGAGATAGGCATCGTCAATGCCTACCGCTGGGCGGCAAACGCTCATGTAGCCTTCGAAAAGGTAGATCAGGCGCTCTACTACAAGCCTAAGAGCTGCCTCATCCGACTCATCATCAAGCTCATCAAAAAGGGGGTACCAGTCAAGAGGGTGAATCTTATCTACCTCGCTTACAGAAGGCTATACACTCTTCTAATATCTGCACCTTCAGCAGTTTCATGATACAGAAGTAGATGGTGGCTGAAACCAGCAGACGAACCAGCAGCAGGAGATAGATGTTCTGCAGGCTGCGGGTCATGAAATAGGTAACTACCATCGTGGCTGCCGCACAGAGCATGAATGGCAGTATATCCTTTGCCACATCCAGGAACCGCAATCCGGCAACACGCTTCATCATCCACTGCCAGACCAGAAGCCAGGCGATGATAAACACGGTATAGGCTATCACCATGGTCTGGATGCCATATTGATGACAGAACAATACCAAGGCGAGCAAACCCACTACCTGACCGATGTTGCACCACATATACACATCAGAACGCCCCTTGCTGATGGCAAGGTTCTGATAGAGCGTGTAAATAGGCATAAAGGCACCGCTCACACAAAGAATCTGCAACAGCGGCACACTGGCTATCCATTTCTCATGAATCGTAATCAGAATGAATTCGCGGGATACCAGGGTCAAGCCAAACATCAATGGGAAAGAAAGGAATGCCGTAAAACGGAGCATCTTTCTAAACACCAGCAACTCGCGGTTCTTATCGTCCTGGATAGAAGCCAAGACGGGCTGAGCTATCTGTCCCACCGTATTGGCAACAAACGAATTAGCCTTGGTGTCCCAGTTGTATGCCTGACTATAGTTACCCACATCATTAATCGGATAGAACCTGCCGAAGACAAAGGTCAACACATTGTTGCTCACCGTATTGATGATGTTGGTAACCAGGAGTTTCACGCTGAATCCGAACATCTTCCTTACCGGTCCGAAATCGATATGAAAATTCGGGCGCCATCCCGTATAATAATATCTTCCTATATTCAGCACGAGGATAAAGATAACCTGCTGCCAGGCAAGACTCCAGTAAGCCATGCCGTTGAATGCCAGTACCAGTCCCACGACATTAGAACTGATCAGAGCCATGAAATTAACGATGGTAATCTCCTTGTTCATCATGTTCTTCATCATATATCCGTTCTGGGCGATGCCAAACGAAGAGATGAAGAAACTCAGGAACACGAAGCGCGACAGGGAGGTGAGACAAGGTTGATGGAAGAAATCTGCTATCAGCGGCGCACAGAAAAAGAGCACCACATACATGGTAAGACTCACCAGGACATTAAACCAGAACACCGAGTTATAATCGTTGTCGGTGGGTTTCCTGATATTCACCAGCGCCTGGGTAAAACCGCTACTCTGCAGATTGCCCGCTATCAGGGTGAATATGGTGAGGATGCCGATGATACCGTAATCGGCTGGCGACAACAAACGCGCCAAGAAGATGCCAAAGAGGATATTGAGTACCTGGGTAGAGCCACTGTTCATAGCTCCCCAGAACAGTCCCTTGGCGGTTTTTTCCTTTAATGATTCTGCCATCGTTTCTATCTGATAAATATGGAATATTACTTGTTTTTACTTTTTAGAATGCAAAAGTAGCATAAATAGTTTGAAGTTCAAAACTTTTTGCTTACTTTTGCAGCCGTAAAACAGAAAAAAGTATGGATATTAAGAACATCAAGAAGGAATGGAACGCCACAATACTCGATATATTGAAGGCTTTCATCGAAATCTGCAACAAGTATCACCTCAGATATTACTGTTGTGCCGGCACCGCTATCGGAGCCGCCCGTCACCACGGAATGATTCCCTGGGACGATGACATCGACGTACTGATGCCACGCCCCGACTACGACCGTCTGCTCGAAATCGCCAAGCATGAAGACTTTGGCAAATACGAGGTAGTAACTCCCTACAACAACGAGTCATACCCTCTGTATTTCTCCAAACTCGTGAACCGCGAAACCACCCTTATCGAGGAGAAGGAGCGTCCCTGCATCATCGGTCTTTACGTAGATATCTTCCCTCTTGATGCCACCGACGATGACCTGGAAACGGCAAAGGCGCTGTATCGCAAATACTCTAAGACCATCAACCGTCTGAATGCCGTAACCACCCACAATACTTTCTTTGAGTACATTTCCCTGCTCCTGCACAAGGAAACCTGGGGCCGCTTTGCCATCAAGACGCTCGCCTTCTTCTGCCGCAGCAAGATGCGCCACCGCCTCATCCAGCAGATGGACGAGATGAGTCACCGGTATGACTTCGATAAGGCAAAGAACGTACTGGTGAATACAGGTTCCTACCACTATAAGGAGATTTTCCCGAAGGAATGGCTCGGCAAGGGCAAGGAATTCCCGTTCGAGGATACCACCGTCTTGCTGCCGGAGCAGGCTGATACCTATCTGCGCCACTTCTTTGGCGACTATATGAAGTTTCCACCCGTAGAACAGAGAGTAGAGAAACACCTTCGCTACTATCTGAACATGGAAAAGCGGGAAACATGGGATGAGATTAAAAGAAAGCTTTAGCCTTCCCTCACTTCCTGCAAGGTATGTCCGAAACCTTCTTCTACATCAAAGAGCGGTTTCCAGCCTAAAGCCTTGAGCTTATCCGTACTGAAGGTTGCCTTGGTGATAGGCGTAGTATTGCCCTGCTGCGCATCCGCCTCAGGAATATCAAACACCACCTTTCTATCCGCTTTCCGGGCTATCAGCTCTGCCAATTCCCGAATGGAGATATTCGATTCTGAATGAGCCACATTATAGGCATTCCCCTTCTCTCCATCCAGCAGAAGGCGCAAGATGGCGTGGGCGGCATCTACCACATAGAGCCAGGAGCGGAAAGCCTCACCCTTGCTCTTCAGGACGATATCCTCACCCCTGAGAACATTGCGGATAAACTGGGCATACACCCTATTGTCACTCTCCGTAAAGCCCGGCCCATAGGTATGACTCAGTCTGGCTATCACCACATCGGCATCATATTCTGCTCCGTAAGCCATGCAGAGCGTTTCGGCAGCACGTTTAGAAGATGGATAGCAGGCACGCACCGATGCACAATCCACATATCCGCTACTCTTCTCGGTAAATTCAGAGCCATCGCCCTCGCCATAGATTTCACCCGAAGAGATATAAACCATGCGCTGCATGCGGTGACTCAATCCATATTCCAGCAGGTTGGATACGCCGTTGATGTTTGCCTTCATCACCTCTACAGGGTTCTGCTTAAAGAAGTTAGGACTCGCATTGCTGGCTGCATCGATGATATAATCAGCGCCCTCTGCCAACTCATTATAGACCGGTTCCCCTATCATCCTGTCCATGCTCTTGATGACAGGCTGGGTAACGTCTATCTCTGCAAAGAAGAAAGATTCATCCTCCCAATAGGCAGCAAACTTCTGTCGGGCACGTTCCTTGTTTCTTCCGGCTGCTATCACCTTGTAGCACCGGGCAGGATTCTGCATCAGCACATCAACCACACAGCCTCCTACCAATCCTGTAGCACCAGCCACAAGAATGGTTTTGCCATGCAGACGCTCCAATTCCAAACCTTCCCGGAAAAGGCGCGCAATATCTTCCTTATATGGTGAATTTCCTATCATAACATGTTTATTTTAACCAAGCCTCAGGCTGAACCTTCATCAGTGCCTTCAGTATCTCCAGATCCTCAACGGTGGTTATCTTGATGTTCTTCTCTGAACCAGGCACGATATGCATCTGTCTGCCTCCCAGTTCTGCCATCAGGGTACAGGATGCCACCGAATTGGCGATGCCCTTCTCCTTTGCCTCTTCGTGGGCTGCTATCAGATTGCCCAAACGGAAGGTCTGGGGTGTCTGGGTACGGATTAGTTTGTCGCGCGGAATACTGGTGTTGGTCGTAAAACCATCTTCGCTTTCCAGGATAGCCTCTCTACATTTGATACCCGTAATGGCATAGCCATACTTCTGGCAGATGGCGATATTGGATGAGATGATGTCTTGCGACAAGAGTGGGCGCACGGCATCATGCACCAGCACCAGGTCGTCATCACCGCATCCCGCCTCTTTCAAGCCATAGATACCATTGTGGATCGACTCCTGACCATTGCTTCCGCCAGGGAATATCCATTTCAGCTTGGTAATGCAGAACTGGTTGGCATACGACTGCAGTACCGTTTCCCAACCTGCCAGACATACCACAGCAATACCCTGAATATCAGGATGCTTCTGAAAAGCCATCATCGTATGGATGATGATAGGACAGTTGTCTACATGCATAAACTGCTTTGGGATGTCCTGTCCCATTCTATTGCCAGAACCTCCGGCTATGATCAATGCATAGTTCATATTCTCTATCTTTAAATTGGTTATTTCTGAATGATTCTCCCCGGATTCCCTACCACGGTAGCCCCGTCGGGAATATCCTGGAATACCACGGCACCGGCTCCTATCGTCACGTGGTTGCCGATATGGATGCCGCCGAAGACCGTGGCTCCGGTATAAATCTTCACGTCATTTCCTATGGTAGGCCTGCCGCCCTTGCCGTTGCCCAGCGTCACCATCTGCAGACAGTAGAAGTCATCGCCTATGCTTTCTGCATTGAGATAGGTGGCATAGCTGTGTTCCAGATGCGCACCCTTCCCGATATGCGGGCACCAGATGGTCATCGTGCGCTCGGGAGGCAACAGCCAGCTGATGAAAACCGAACGGTATTCGCCCATGCGGTAATAAAACAGATTGCGGAAACTCCTTTCACGGGTGCATGCCTTAATCAGGTTGAGCACCGTAGGCTTCCTGTCCTGCACCTTCAGCAGGTCGGCATCTATCTCCTTCTTATGGAGCAGATACAGAGCGATATGCGGCAACATGCGCACCGCCGAAGCTGACAATATGATGGTTTGTACTATCGGATTCATGACTCTAAATCTTATTTATCTTATGCAAAGATACAAAAAATAAAGCAACTAGCATGCTTTTATCCGAAAACAATTGTTCTTTTCACTAAAAATAAGATAATAGAACAGGGTTTGTAGAATTTTAGTCGGTTTTATTACTAAATAATGTGAATTAAATAGCTTTCCATACAACTTTTCCGTACCTTTGCACAAAGTTATATATAACGATATTTTAGAAGAGGATAAAACAGAACATCATGAAGAGGATATTGATTGTTGAAGACGATTTGGCATTCGGAACCATGATACAGACTTGGCTCAAAAAGAAAGGATTCGATGTGGAAAGGGTAACATCTGTAGGCGCTGCCATCAAAGCGATGAGAGCCGGCGATGCATTCCATCTGGTTCTTTCCGACCTGCGCCTGCCCGACCACGACGGACTGGTATTGCTCCAGCATATCAGAAAGACCGATGCCCACCTGCCTTTTATCGTAATGACTAGCTATGCAGAGGTTCAGAATGCTGTATGTGCCATGAAATCGGGTGCTACCGATTACGTGGCTAAACCCTTCCATCCCGAAATCCTCTTAGAGAAAATCCGTGAGGCTATCCAGTCGGCTGCTTCTGCGGCTCCAGCCCCTCAGCGTGCGGAATCTGCCGCCATGCAGGATGCGCCCCAAGAAGAACAGCAGGGCGCTACGGAGGTGCCTAGATATATAAAAGGTGAAAGCGAGGCTTCCAAACAGCTCTACGAGTTCGTTTCGCTCGTTGCCCCAACCCCGATGTCAGTGCTCATTCTCGGAGCCAGCGGCACCGGAAAGGAATATGTGGCGCGCAGCATCCACGAACAGAGTCTGCGCAAGGACAAGCCTTTCTATGCCATCGACTGCGGCGCCATTCCTAAGGAGGTGGCGGCATCTGAATTCTTCGGATATAAGAAGGGTGCCTTTACCGGAGCCGAACAGGATAAGAAGGGTGCCTTCGAGATAGCTAACGGCGGAACGGTTTTCCTCGATGAGATGGGAAACCTCAACTACGAAGTACAGGTGCAGCTCCTCAGAGCCTTGCAGGAGAGGAAAATCCGTCCGCTGGGCAGCACGCAGGAGATTGATGTGGATATTCGACTCATCTGTGCCACCAACGAGAATCTGGCGCAGGCGGTAGCCGAAGGCAAGTTCAGAGAGGACCTCTATCACCGCATCAACGAGTTTACCATCTACATGCCTGCCCTCAAGGACAGAGGTGCCGACATCTTCCTCTTTGCCAACCTCTTTATCAAGCACGCCAACCAGGAACTGGGCAAGAATGTGCTCGGACTGGATGCCAAAGCCTCAGAAATCATTGCCTCATACGACTGGCCGGGCAACCTGCGCGAACTGAACAATGTGATGAAGCGCGCCACCCTGCTCACCCGTGGCAAGTATATCGGTGCCCAGGAACTGGAGAAGACGATGGCACAGACCTCCACAGCCCGACCAATCAATATGCAGCTGCACAGCGAACAGTCGGAACAGGAAAGCATCGCCGCTGCCCTGAGAGCCACCCACGGCAACAAGAGCAAGGCTGCCCAACTGCTTGCCATCGACCGCAAGACTCTCTACAACAAGATGAAGAAATACGGCATGGAGTAAACATGCCACACCCCGATTCCCCAATATATTCCACACTATATTGGGGAATTTTTCTACACCTTTTCCCCACTTTCCCCACACCCCATTTCTGGCACAAAACATCATCTCCTCTGATTATCAGTCACTTAACAAATTCATCGATTTTTGGCACGCCTATTGTGATATTATTTAGCGAACTCGCAAATGAGTTTCAGCAAGAGAATTAATAAACAATAATATTCACAATTAAAAAACAAAAGAATTATGAAAAAGTTAGTATTTGCAGTTATCGCAGCAGTAGCAATGGTATCAGTTAGCAATGTATTTGCAGGTAACAGAATGGTAAGCGTTGCAGGTTCTGAACCAGTAGACACAGTAGCTCCAGCCGACACAACAGCAACACCTGTTGAGGCACCAGCAGCAACAGTGGATTCAACCGTAGCAAAGTAAATCCACCTTCAGAAAATAGTAATTACGCGTCGCTTTCAATGAAACAGGAGATAGATGACCAGATTTTGGCATTTATCTCCTGTTTTCGTTGGTTTATATCGCATTTTTGATTAACTTTGCACGCAAATAGCAAAAAAACTCAAAACATTAAAAGATAAGAAGATGCAGCAAACAAACGTTCCTTTCAAGGTAGCCCTGGGTTACATCATCGTCGCCATCGTACTGATTCTGGCGATAGGGCTGGTATATCGCAACACCACAACCGTGCTCGCTATCAACCAGGCAACCCGCGACTATATCGAAAAGCGACAGGCAGCCGACAGCACCATGTCCAACCTGCTCAAGGAGGAACAGACCAATCTGCAGCAGCTTACCCGCGCCATGCAGGGCAAGTCATCCCACAACTATCTGCACGAGAAGATGAACAGCCTCAACAGTGGCGAAGATTCCGTTGTCGTGCATTCCAAGGCACCCAAGACTCATGTGGCAAAGAACACCACCGTAGAGGTGATGAAAACCCGCAAGGGCTTCTTCCGCCGCCTTGCCGATGCCTTCAAGAAGGAACATGCCGAAACGCTCAGCATCAGACGCGACAGTAACCAGGCTGTCACCGATACCCTCTCTACCCCAGTCAACTTAGCCGGAAACGTAGCCGATATCCTGGAACAGATTGACCGCAAGGAGAAGCAGTCTACGCACGATAACCACGAAGCCATCAACCGCGAGGTGAGAGACCTGCAGATAACCAATGCCCGCCTCGCCCTGCGCTCCTCCCAGCAGCTCAACGATATCCACCAGCGCGAACGTCAGGCGATGCAGCAGGCTATCAACCAGGCGATGCAGGCGCGCCAGAATCTACTCTGGCAGATAGGTCTGCTTGCCATCGTAGCCATCACAGCCGCCGTCATCCTCGTCTATTACATCTACCGCGATACGCAGAAGGAACGCATCTACCGCGAGAATCTCGAAGAGGCTAACGAGGAAATCAGGCGCATCATGAACCAGCGCGAACGCCTGCTCCTCACCATCACCCACGATATCAAGGCTCCGGCTGCCAGCATCTCGGGCTTCATCGACCTGATGAAGGATTATGTCGACAACCCGCAGGGCATCTCCTGCCTCAACAGCATCAAGGGTTCTGCCACCCATCTCTCCCAGCTCGTTGCCGCCCTGCTCGATTATCACCAGTTGGAAAACGGACTGATGAAGCTGAACCCAGTAGATTTCTCGCCTGCCGATATGTTCCGCCAGTGTGCCGAGGAGATGCAGATTCTGAGCCGTGAGAAGGGATTGGAACTGCATCTGGAGCTCGATGGCATCAGCAATCCGCAGACCTACTACCGTGCCGATGCCTTCCGCATCCGTCAGATACTCAACAACCTGGTGAGCAATGCCATCAAGTATACCGATGAGGGCAGCGTCACCATCCAGGCAGCCATCAGTCCCCAGCACCTCCTCACCTTCTCGGTCAGTGATACCGGCAAGGGCATGACCACCGAAGAGCGCCAGAAGGTGTTCCAGGCGTTCACCCGTCTGAAGAGTGCCCAGGGCATCGAGGGCACCGGTCTCGGACTGAACATCACCCAGGAGCTGGTCAATCTGCTCCAGGGCACCCTGCGTCTGGAATCTGTCAAGGGCAAGGGCAGCACCTTCACCATCACCATTCCGCTAGCCTTAGGCACCGCTCCTGCGGCAGAAGAGGCAGAAGAGCAGAAACCGCTCACCCCAGCCAAGCCTCATTTCGAAAACCACAAGATACTGCTGCTAGACGACGACCCGTTGCAGCTCCGACTGCTCCAGGAGATGCTGAAGAAGCTGGTAGGCAACAGCTGGCAAGTCTTTGCCTGTCTGCATGTAGCCGAAGCCCTCACCGTGCTCCACAACGAGCATCCGGCGCTGATGATGATGGACATCGAAATGCCCGAGATGAACGGCATCAGGATGATTCAGCACATCAACCACAGCCACATGAAGGTAGTAGCCATGACCGCCCACGATGCCAGCATCATCAGAGAGCTGAAAGAAGCCGGTTTCGACGATTGCCTCTTCAAGCCGTTCAGTACAGAGAAACTGAAAGAAATCCTCGGATTGGAGGATGCAGCATCAGAAACAGAGGATGAAGCATCAGAACCAGAGAATATGGCAGAGGATGCATCATCCCGTCAGCCAGAAGTAGAGGAGACACCAGCGGCTGCAGTACATCAGCCAGAAGCCGAGAAATCCAATAAGAATTCCCGCTTTGCACCCCTTCTAACCTTTGCAGAAGGCGATCCTGAGGCAGAAGCCGAGATACTCAGCACCGTCAAACAGGAGTTGTCATCCCATCTCCAGAACCTCCAGCAGGCAACAGAAGGCGAGTTATCAATAGAAGCCATCGGCAAGACAGCCCACAAGCTCCTCCCTATCGCCACGATGATAGAGATGGAGACCCGCCAGCACATCGCCGCCCTCGCTCCCGAGCATATCAGCGATCTGTCAGCATCTCAGATAAGAGCCTACACCCAGTCCGTCATCGCCGACCTGAAGGCTCTTCTCTAGCCTATCAGCTGTTGTATCTCATCCATCGGCAGTCCTGTTATTTCCAAGACTGTCGATGCATCCATCCCGTTTGCCGTCTGCCGTATCGCTGGTATTGCTAACCATCTGTTTTAAAATTCTATAGCGCAAAGTTACGACATTATTTCCATTCGCACAAGAGTTTTAGACATTTTTTCATGCAAAATGAACTGAAATGTTGATAAAAAAATCTTTTTCCTCCCGTATTACGTATAATGTAAAAGATGTAAATGTATATATATAATATACTTGGTATAATGTAGGGAAGAAAAATCAGTACCTAACTGCTTGATATTCAGTATTTTGTATTTTTAAGATTCGCCCTGGTAGTCATTCGGGCATATTAGAAGGCACATTATTGGCTCTGATGGTACCTATTATTGGCTCTGGTAGTCATCAAAAAAGGATAATTCTCTCTGGTAGTCATTGAGCGCTCAAATGAGGTAAAAAAACGATGTGCTTCCGTTTACCAACTGATGTGGCTGTATCAGGTTACAGATATGGCTGAACTGGGTTACGCAGACGGCTGGACTCGCTGATTGAGCTATTTGAGTAAGCTGATTGAGCCACTTGAGTAAGCTGATTGAGCCACTTGAGTAAGCTGACTGAGCCACTTGAGTAAGTTGATTGAGCCACTTGAATAAGCTGATAGAGCCACTTGAGTAAGTTGATTGAGCCACTTGAGCAAGCTGATTGAGCCACTTGAATATTCTGCTGCATGCGCTTGCGTGCAAAAGAACAGTTAATAAAGAGGACTTTTCTACAATGTAAAACTCTGAGTTTGTTTAACAAATTAGGGCGCACCCATAAAGGATGCGCCTTTTATTTTTGTCTTTATTTTTCACGCTTCGGAAGCAAGTCAGACGTAAGAAAAATATCACTATCCCTATAGGCGTTAGAAAAAGCCTGAACGCCAAACGACTTTTTCTTCTATCTATCTCTTTACAACCCCTCTTATCACAAACCAGGCATGAACTGCAAGGGTGGGAAGAAGGCCGTAATGGGTGCGCATCACCTGGAAACGCTCCTTCAGGGAGGCTTTGTGGTTCTGCGTGGTCATGCCACCATCCAGAAAATGGGTGAGGACGGCATGGACGTTACGCAACGGAAACTTGCGGCGAGATGACTCCCGCATGATGCGGATGCACCAGTCTACATCTGCCGAATAACGGTAGTGCAGATCGTAATGAATCTCACGGGCTATGTCTGTGCGGGCATAGAATGACTGGTGGCATACCAGCATGCCCCAGATAAACGAACGCCACGTGAGCTTCTTGGGTGGGGCTAGACGGCGGTGACGCAGGAAATGGCCCATCTCGTCCACGATATCGGTATCCCCGTAAAGTACGCCGGGCAGTAATTCGCCTTCGCCTACACAGCCTTCTACGTACTCCAGCGTATCGGCTGTAGGAAAGGTGTCGCCGGCATTCATGAACACCAGGTAATCGCCCGTAGCACGGTCGATGCTCTTGTTCATGGCATCATAAAGTCCCTTGTCGGGCTCTGATATGACCACGATTTCGTGCGAGCTCTCGCCTACTGCATTGCGATGCTGATATGCCTTCACCAGCTGGAGGGTGCGGTCACGGGAACCGCCATCCATGATGATGTGCTCGATGTTGCAGTAGGTCTGGCGCTGCACGCTGTCGAGGGTACGCTGCAACTCCTTCTCGGCATTGTACGTACAGGTTACGACGGTGAACTTAATCATAACTTATAGTTTTTGTAGGCCATCGCCTCGTTATAAACTTCAATATATTTCAATGCTACGGCATGCTGCGAATAGTTCTGTGCTACCTTCTGCAGACATGCCTGCTTCAGCGCCGCCCTGTCGGCCTCTTCGAGCACCCAGTGGATGCCACTCGCCAGGTCTTCGGTATCGCGGTAGTTGGCCACGTAGCCGTTCTGCTGATGGTCTATCATCTCCGGTATTCCTCCTACCCTGAAACCGATGCTCGGCACGCCGCACGCCATCGACTCCATGATGGTGTTAGGGAGGTTATCTTCGAGCGATGGCAGCACAAAGGCATCTGCCGAATTGTAGATTGCTACTATCTGCTTCTCATCGCTGACATAGCCGAGCGAATAGGACGGCAGGGTGAGGTTTACTTCCTCGGAATGGCCGCCCAGGATGGCGATGGCGGTATTCTCCTTCATCTCGGGATAGCGCGCTACCAGCCGGTCGATGGCTTCGATGAAATAACGCATGCCCTTGCGCTCGTCGGTTACGCGCTGGGATACGAAGAGGATGATATGCTTGTCGGCTGGCAGACCGGCACGCAGACGCGCCTCTGCCTGATCCTGCGGACAGAACACGTGGGTATCTATCGGATTCGGGATGTTGGTGATGCGCTGGCCTACGAAGAGACCGCTGCCCTTAGCCTGCCGTTCGAGCCAACGGCTACAGGTGACGAAGGAGATGGCGCCGCGATGGTAGAGTTCCTTCTTGCGGCGGAATATCTTTGCTGAGAGGTCGTTCTTGCTGCCTTTATTGGGGAGAAGCGGACAGTTGCCGCAGGCGGAGGCATAGCGGTTGCAGCCACGGGCATAATGGCAGATGCCGGTAGCTGGCCAGAGATCGTGCATGGTCCATACCACCGGTTTGCCGCTGCGGATTATCTTGCGGATGTTCTTGAGTGAGAGCATGCCCTGGTTGATCCAGGAGAGATGGATGACATCTGCCTCCTGAAACTCGCGGAGCTTGGTGATATCGGTACCCGATGTTGCCATGTCTACCTCCCAGAGGCGCTGACGGGAGAAATGGAGATGCCAGAACACGCACCAGCGCTCCCACAGGAAGTTCCACTGCAACCTGAGCGAACGGGGCAGACTGACCACGGTGATGTCTTCTGTCTCCTTGTCGCGTACCAACATCTTTGCCTTAACGCCATTGTTGTTAAGGGCATCCATCAGGCGGTTGGCTGCTACTGCCGCTCCGCCTGTCTTTTCACTTGTATTTACTATGAGTACTCTCATCTGCGTATATTTTTGATACCGCAAAAAGCTGCGTATATTGATTGATACTGCAAAGATAGCACAAATCGGAGACAAAACAAAATAAAAAGGCATGTTTTTTTCGAGGAAATCGGAAAAGAGGAAACGGAAGGGGGAGAAAGGGGCATAAAAAAACATACCACAACTCTCAACGAGCTGTGGCATGCAATATGTTTAACTTAAAAAATCTAATCAAAATAGTCTCACGACCTTCTCAATTATCGGTTAAACAATCTACCTTAAAACCTAATAACTAAAAACCTAAATCTATTACTACTAACCTAAACAATCTATTAACCTTTTGACACTGCAAAATTACTACTATTTCGGCTATTCACCAAATATTCAGCCAAGAAAGTGTGACGTTTTTGCATTTTTTTAATATATATCAAGCAAAAATGAACAAAAGAAACGGAAATTAACAACTTTCTGACACTTTTTCTACATTTTGCAGAATATAAAGCTTTTGCCCTTTCAGGGCGCCTTGCTGATTGCTATTATACCCAGGGCGATGCCCTGGGCTAGGAGCTTCTGCCCTTTCAGGGCGTGCTGCTTGCGTGCTGCCCGATTCAGGGCGTGCTGCTTGCGTGCTATCCTTTCTGGATAAGAACGGTGGCATAGGCGGAGATGCCCTCCATTCTGCCTGTGAATCCGAGTTTCTCGGTGGTTGTTGCCTTGATGGATATCTGGTCTTCGTCTACCCCCATTACCTCTGCCAGACAGGCTTTCATGGCTGGCACATGCGGGTTGAGTTTAGGGCGTTCGGCACAGACTGTGGCATCGATATTGCCCAGTGTATAACCCTTGGTAGCTATCAGTTCCATCGTTTTGCGGAGCAGTATCTTAGAATCCACATTCAGTGTTTCTGCTGCCGTATCCGGGAAATGATATCCGATATCACGCATGTTGGCGGCGCCCAGCAGGGCATCGCAAATGGCATGTATCAGCACATCGGCATCGCTGTGGCCCAGCAATCCCAGTTCATAATCTATCTTGATTCCTCCCAGCCACAAGTCGCGGTCAGCCACCAGCTTGTGGACATCATATCCAAATCCTACACGTATATTCATCATTAGAAATTATACATTATAAATTAAACATTGTAAATTATACATCGTAAATTACTGAGCTTTCGCAAGTTTTGTCCCATACGCCCTGAAAGGGCAGAAGCCCCTAGCCCAGGGAGGGCACTGAAAAAGGTACCCAATTTTAAGTTGCATAGCTTGTTT